>WNGR01000391.1_pt1 | contig 92352 bp, 68 predicted proteins | sample 5407581 | NCBI WGS metagenome assembly WNGR01 (sample SAMN13153383, study PRJNA577476) | soil metagenome | isolation source: 80 cm soil or saprolite under Garry oak tree replicate 2 | place: USA:California | collected 2016-06-15
CCGTCCGCGAGGGCTACCAACAAATCGTCGTCGAAACCAAAGATGAGGAAAGCCTCTCCGGGGTGCTCAAGGCGGAGACGGCGGACGGCCTGACGCTCGTCGATGCTGGCGGACGAACGAACTTTGTGGCGCGCGCGAGCGTCGTGAACCGCCGCGCCAGCGAATTGTCCTTGATGCCGGAGGGGCTGCAAGTCGGGCTTACGCTGGATGAGTTCGCCGATCTGATCGCTTATCTCGAATCGCGCAAAGCCGACGCGCGGAGCAAATCGCCATGAATCGATAAACCCGAGAGGCGGGCTGAGGCGCGCGGGGTCTTAGAGTGTGTTTTGAAGATCGCCCGGTCAGGGGACCGGGCCTACAGGGCTTCGGGATTTTGGCAATTTCCTGTAGGCCGCGTGCCCTCACGCGGCGTCCGCCGACAACCTTAAAGCACGCTCTTAGCACCCTTTCGGGTGTTTTCGATTACGCGAAGATCTCCCGCACTACTCGGCCGTGGACATCGGTAAGCCGGAAGTCCCGCCCGGCGTAACGGTAGGTGAGACGCTCGTGGTCGATGCCCAGCAGGCAAAGGATCGTCGCATGCAGGTCGTGGACGTGGACCGGGTTCTCGACGGCGTTCATGCCCAGTTCGTCGGAAGCTCCGTAAGCAAATCCCCCTTTCACGCCGCCCCCGGCCAGCAGGAGGCTGAACGCGGTATGGTGATGGTCGCGGCCGACTTTTTCCTTCTCTCTGTTTTCCGCGTAGGGCGTGCGGCCGAACTCTCCGCTCCAGATGACGAGCGTGTCGTCAAGCATTCCGCGCGCCTTGAGGTCGGCAATCAGCGCCGCGGCAGCCCGATCAGCGTCGGCGCAGAGCTTGCGATGGCGCCCATCATGGTCGGCGTGCGTGTCCCACGGCTGGTTGTCCTTGTCGCTGGTGTAATAGACGGTCACGAAGCGGACACCGTCCTCGACCAGCCGGCGAGCGAGCAGGCAGGAGCGGGCGAAGGTGGTGTCGCCGTACATGGTGCGGATGTGCTCCGGCTCCTGACTGATGTCAAAGGTTCGCATGGCCCGCTTCTGCATTCGGAACGCCGTTTCCATCGCCTTGATTTGGCCGTCCAATTCCGCGTCGCCGTCGCGTTTCTGGAGATGGAGCCGGTTCAATTGGCCGAGGAGATCGAGTTGCTCGCGTTGTTGCGCTTCGGTGAGCTTGGGATTTCTGATGTTGGCGATGAGTTTATCGACCCGCATGTCGGAAGTGATGACGCTCGTGGCCTGGAATTCGGCCGCGAGAAAACTGTTACTCCAGAGCGCGGGCCCGACGACGATCTTGGGGCTGGGCCGCAGCACCACGTAGCCGGGGAGGTTTTGGTTTTCGGTGCCCAGGCCGTAAAGGAGCCACGACCCCATCGAGGGCCGGATCGGCTGAATATTGCCGGTGTGCATCTGCAACAAAGCCGGCTCGTGGTTTGGCACGTCGGTTTTCATCGAGCGGATGATGCAGCAGTCGTCAATGACGCGCGCGAGATTCGGCAGCGTCTCGCAGATTTCGAGGCCGCTTTGCCCACACTTATGAAATTCAAAAGGCGAGGGCATAAAGCCGCTGCCTTTGGTTTTCCTGGAAAGATCGCCGGTGGGCTGCTGGCCCGCACATTCCTTCAACGCCGGTTTCGGGTCGAAGGTATCCAAGTGCGAAGGTCCGCCGTTGAGGAAAAGGAAGATGACCCGCTTGGCGCGGGGAGCAAAATGCGGCCGTCGCTCGGCGCTCGCGGCGGCCAGCGCTTCCGGTCCGAGCAGCCCGGCTAAACTGACGACGCCGAAACCGGTGCACATCCGTTGGAGCATTTCGCGGCGGGACCAAAGGCAGGGTGGTGCTCTTTCGCCAAAACGAACGCGCGGCTGGAAGCCGCCCGCACCGGCAGGCGGGGACGCCCGCCCTACCGGGGGAGCAACCGATTTGTCAGTCCACATAAAGCATTTCATTCGAGGTTAACAACACTTGGGCGTATTGTTCCCAACGCGTCATCGTCCGCGGGCCTGGCTGGCGCAGGAACTCCAAGGCCAATTTCAGCTCCGCCTTCTCCGGTTCCCGGCCGAACAATAGTCGATACGCCCGCTCGATGCGGGATTTGTCGCTTTCCTTGGGGTCCATCGTCAAGCGCGCCGCCAACGACCCCGCTCGCCCCAGCATGAACGAACTGTTCAACATGAAAAGCTTCTGCATCGGCGTCGTCGTGACGGCTCGTTTCTCGGCGTGGACGTTGGCGTCCGGGTAATCGAAGTGCATCAGCAAGTCATTCAACTTGAGCCGGCTGACGCGGGCGTAAACCGTGCGGCGAACGTTCTTGGGGTCGTCCAGTTCGAGGGATTCTCCGCCAGCCCACTCCATGTCGCCGGAGACGAACAACACCGTGTCGCGCCACTGTTCCACCGAAAGGCGCCGCCGGTTCATGCGCCAGAATAGTTCGTTGGCGGCGTCGAGCCGGGCCTGTTCCGCATCGTCCCGCGAGCTTTGCCGATAAGCGGACGAGAGCACGATTTGCCGCACCAGCCCTTTCACCGACCACCCATTGGGCGGAAACCGCGCCGCCAGGTCGTCCAGCAGTTCGGGATAGGTCGGGGGCTGGCCGGAATGGCCGAAATTACTCGGGGTCGGCACGAGCGGCTGGCCGAAGAACACGGCCCAGAGGCGATTGACCATGACTCGCGCCGTAAGGGGATTGCGGCTGCTCGCAATCGCCTCGGCCAATTCCTTGCGGCCGCTGCCATCTTTGAACGCGACCGGTTCGCCTTCGGACAACACCCGCAGGAAACGCCGTTCGGCTACTGGACCTTTGCTCTGAACGTTGCCGCGGATGAATACGTTCAAGTCTTTCGTCTCGCCCTCCTCCACCACGTGCATTGTGTCGGGCGGCATTTTGTCGGCGTTGATCTTGCCATCGACGATTCTGCCGTCGGCGGTCTTGTTCACCATCCTGGTGCTGGCGAAGACTCCGGCCAAGCCGTAGTAATCGCGCATCGTGATCGGGTCGAACTTATGGTCGTGGCAGCGCGCGCAGGCGACGGTCAAGCCCAGCATGGCGCGGCCAACGGTATCGACGCGGTCTTCCCATTCGTCGGCGAGCACTTCGAGTTGGCCGCGATTGTAGTACTTCGGACCGAGGCCAATGAAGCCGAGCGCCGCCAGGTCGCCGCTTTCAACCCCAGGACTGCCCGGGAGGGGAGGGGGCATGGCCGCCGTGGTTCGACAATCGTCCTCGGCGTCGGGAGCGGGCTTCGGCAAATACCGGTCCGCCGCCAGTTGCAGCCGCAGGAACTGGTCGTAAGGCAAATCGCGGTTGAAGGCGTTGATGACCCATTCGCGGTAGCGGTAGGCGTGCGGGTAAAACATGGTGGTGTCGTTGCCCACCTGGTGCGCCTGGTCCTCGGCGTAACGAACCAGCGGCAGCCACACACTGGCCATGCGCTCGCCAAAGCGCGGCGAGGCGAGCAGACGATCGACCAGCCGGGCGTAAGCATCCGGGCGATGGTTGGAAAGGAACGCCAGGCCTTCTTCCGGCGTGGGCGGCAAGCCGGTCAAGTCAAAGGTCGCGCGGCGAATCAGTGTGCGCTTGTCCGCCTCTGGCGAAGGGGAGAGGCTCTTTTGTTCCATACGCGCCAGGACAAAATAATCCAACCGCTGACTGGGCCAGCGCTTGTTCTTCACTTCCGGCCGGGCTTGCGGCACTGGCGCGCGAAAGGACCAAAACTGCCTTTCTTTGGCCCAGTTGATTTGGTCCTCCTCGCTCGTTTTCCGATCCTCCGCCAGGGCGAGGATGGGCATGGCCAAGACGGCGATGACTGCGAGCGTGCCGCGCGTCCACTTCGCTCGTGGGAATGAAAGGGGCTTGCGCGGCATGGCCATCGTTGGACTTCTGACGAAGGCAGAGCCTATGCTTATTCGACTGTCATTGCAATCTTGTTTGGTGTCGTCTGCGGTATGGCGTGCTCTGCGGTCAACGTCCAAGCTCAGCGACCCGGGGCCCGCGAGGGGGACGCTTCCAACCAGAGTGCGGTGGCCGGGTTCGATAAAGCACATGGCTAGTCGTGTGCATTGGAGCATCCACAGTGTTTGCACTTGGCATCGTGCATGAAAAAAATTGGGTGGGCAATCGCCGGTTTCCGACACCGCGGACAGGGAAGCTCTGTGAGTCGGCGTGCCATCCAATACCAAACGGCAGCCCATCCAATGAACAATCCGAAAAGAACTAAAGGAGGCGGTTCGTCGTTGAAAAGCGACTGATAGAGGAGCAGAAAACTCGCGGCGACAGGCACCCAAGCCGCCCCAAACAAAAAGAATCGGTTGCGGCGCCGCCTAACTTCCTGCCAAAAAGTGGTGTCATCCATAGCAGGCCTAACGCCCCAAGCTCAGCAACCCGGCCAGGGAGCGGGCACGCTGGCAACCAGAGCGCGATGGCCGGGGTCGCTGCAGGCCATGGTTAACAGCCCGTTGAAAAACGCTGCTTCCCGTAGCAGCCGAGGTAACGAGGCTCAAATCTCCTCGGAAACCGAAGTGATATGAGAGCCTCCTCACGTCGGCTGCTACTTTCTGAGCAGGCTGCTAGGCCAATAACATCTCATAAATGATGCGCGTCATCGCCGCTGCACGCTGCCATCGCTCAGACAGACGTGGCCGTGAATCGGACACATCGTGAGCAGTTTGGTTGGATCACTTTCGTTGCCGTTCGGATTCAGGAATCGATAACTGATCGCGGATGGGTTCAGTTGCGACCATTCGGCGACGGGAATGGCCGCGGCGTCCGCGGGGCAGAACAAAATCCGAGGCGACCCCAACTCGTCCTTCATCGAAATGAAGTCCGGCGGAAAAACATCGTTGTGATCGTTGGCCCAGAGCCGCGCGGCGAGGCCGATTTGCTTCAAGTTGCTGACGCACCGAACCGACTGGGCCTCACCTTTCAACTGCTGCATTTGTTCGGGCGAGAGCTTCGCAGCGTCGGCCAGTGCGCTTTCAGCGCGGGCCAAATCTTGCGTCGCGGTGGCAAGCTGCGCCCGCAATCGCGCAGCTTCCGCAGCCTGCGCGCGCAACGTTGCCGCTTCTGCGGCTTGTTTCCGAAGCTGGCTGACTTCATTCCGCAGCCGGGCCAGATCGCGCGCGTCCGCACTGGCAGAATCGGCAGCGCTCGTTCGATTGATCTGCAGCTCCTGGTTCTGCCGCCGCAACTCATCGATCTCGCTGGCGCCGGCCTGCGCCGATTTCAATTGGTTGCTTTGGTTGGAAAGCCGGTTCCAAAGAAAAATGTTCAGCGCCAGACTGAGAACTAGAAGTCCGCCCAAGAGAATTTTCATAAGCTGATATTTCGTTTAAGAACACGTCACTCGCACCACAGCGCCAAGAGCCGCGCGTTGCTCAATTGGACCCATCAGCGAAGTGTTGGGCGGCATCATGTCGTTGATAAATAGCAAGGACTGGCTATTCACGTTCTTTTTTCGTGCTGTCCACTACCACAACCGCAACCGTCTGCCTGGCCGGGGTCAGTTCCAACCCTAGTTGTTCACGCATGGCATTGGCCAATGTCTCTGCGTCTGGATGATCCCGATCCTTTACCTCCCATTTCAGCTCGAAATCATAACGATTAGTCAGATGGGTTTCATCCAGCACCGGTTTCCGCAACAAGCTTTCCAAACTCCACGCCAACGAACCCAGCGTCCCGCTTACTGCCTGAATGCTACCAGGACCCGAACTGGAAGACGAACCTCCAGTGGAAACCGTGGGTGCGAGATGTTCGGCGTTTGGATTCTTTGCGTTGAGAAGATAGACATCCATCTCTCTTGATTCTCTTTTGGCAGTCAGTCCAAAAGTTGTTTCGACGGCCTGTTGCAGCCAGCTCCTTGCAGCCTCGTGATCTTTGGCCGGGGTCTTGACAATGAAATCGAAGCGTCCCTCCGGCAGGACGCAATTGGTCAGGATTCTAACGGCATTGATTTGATAGCACGACGAAAGCACGCCGAGCACGTCCGAGCCCAAAATCGAAAGGCTGCCATCGCTGGAGGCCGAGCGGCCGTATTCCGTTTCACTGGCCTTTACCAACACTTGGAACAATGCCGTCTGTTTTTGTTTGGCGCTGCCCGGCAGTTCGCCCGGGCGGAGACCTTCGTCTTTTCCTCGTTTAGGCTGTGTCAGCTCGAGTTTTTTCCCGGCCAACAGGTCCTCAAGATGTTGCTCCGTCAATGCTGTCGGGAAACCGATGGCTGCGATTTTTCCCTTGCGATCCACCACCACCGTATGGGGAATGCCCTCGATGCCGTAGGCCTTGAACATTGACTTGTCAGTATCCAAACCGACCCAAGCGTGAATCGGCTTTTTCTTGAGGAACGGACCGACAACCTTTTCATCCTCATCCGTGATCGCGATGAACTGGACGGGTTTCCCTTTGAAATGGTCGGCCAGTTCGTTGAGGTGAGGGATGGCCGCGATGCACGGTCCGCACCAGGTCGCCCAGAATTCGAGGACAACCACTTGGCCCTTCAGCGTCTCCCAACTTGGGCGCGCGTCCGATGGCGCCTGCAACAGCTTTTCCAAACCCATTGGCGGCGGTCTGTCGCCGACGTTAGGTTCGTTGACATCGGCTCGAGTCAGTGGACAAACCGCCAGAGCCGCTGCACCGCAGAAACGGATGATGGCTTTCTTCATAACATTGTATTGGGAGTTGAATTTACGGAAAGAGATCGCTCATAGCGCCGCCGGCGCCGCAACGTACACCCTCAGCGGCCGGGGCTGCCCGTCCTCCATAGCTCTGCGGAGGGTGGAGAGGGCGGAGAGGGTGGAGCAGCGCGCGTGCGCCGAAGCCGATGATGTTGTAAAACCAGTGGCTCATAAACTCAATCGCCTGGAGCCGGTTTGCTGCAACGCCTTCTTAGGCCACTCGTGTCTCATGTCGCCTTTGCTTGTAATCGGTGAATTTCAAGCCGGCCAGAAAAAGGCCAACTGACAAAACGAGTCCACCACCGATGATGGCAACCACAGGCGGCCGCAAGGGCACAGAAAACGAACGCGGTCCGAGGAGGATCTCAGTGCGCCTGTGAAATGTGTCGCCAGGTTGTGTCCCTCGACTTGTGGAAACCATGATAATGTAGCCAGCCGCGTCGGTCGAATAGCTATACTCCTGAAGGCCGAATCGAAATGGTGGCGAACCTACCGCCCAGCGACTTGGATAATAGGTCACACCGCCGGCGTAAACACCCACCGAACACACTTGTCCAGATGAACTCATCGCTCCAAGTAGGACGAGAGCGACAACGACGAACTTCTGGAAGGGCTGCGTCATAGTGGCCTAACGGCCCAGGCTCAGCGATCCGGGCCGCGAGGGGACACGATTGCAACCAGAGCGCCATGGCCGGGTTCGCCGCGGCGCGTGGTTACGCCGCGTTAGCTTACTTTTGTCCATCTGGAAAGTACGTCGCCTTGCCATCGGCGGATGTCACCGACCAACCGGAGCTCCCGCGACCAACCCCTGAAGCCGGCGATAAATGTGGTGCAGCACAAACGCGACAAAGGTGAATGTGCTCTTCCCGATCCTCGATGAGGCGGGTGATGTGTACTTCTGCCGTACGCTCATGACATTGTTCGCATGTTTGGTGTGCGGGCATGGTTAGCGGACTCACAGTGAAGTGAGCGACTGTGGGGCGTTCGTTTTATGGTCATGGTTTTGCGTCCAGATTATCGGAGTTGGGCAAGACTTCGTCCAGGCTTTAGTTGCAGGAGTTCGGCTCGCTGTTTCCAGTATTTCAGCCGTCCGGAAGAGATGTATTGGCAGTGGGTTGTGCGGTGTTTGCGGTTTCACATGCGGCCAGGTGTGGAGGGGCGGGAATTGGGAAAGGCAGAAGGCAGAAGGCAGAGCTGGGGTCGCCGCAACTGCCGGGGGCGTGAGGCGGCGGGGGCGGCGCGACTGCCGCCTGAAGGCGGCGTTCCGGCCGCAGTCGCCGCAGTTCCGGGGGGGGGGCGCGAGGCTCTGATTTGTGGTACAGGCGTTCCAAATCTAAGCCTGCTGATGAACGGTGGGACGCGAGACAAACGGCCTCCTCTCCCCGGCCCTCTCCTCCTGGGGAGGAGAGGGACATGGCCCGCCATCGGATTCCGTCGGCGGGACGCCGACGGGTGCGACCGGGACGGTCGCGCCGGTGGAACGGCCTGTCCCGCCATAGCTTCGGAGCGACGGCGGAAGAAGCGGGGCAGCGGTTGGCTCCGGCGCAGTGTTCGGCGGCTCGCGTGTCATTGGCGGACTCTCCGAAACCTGTAATCGAAGTCGGTAACTGCCTGGGTCGCGTGCGGATCGAGAAAAAACTCCAGGCCAAGTGGCAGGTTGTCGTGCCGGAGCGTGAATCCGGTCTCGTTTTCAGTAACCAGGCCAAGATAGTCGCTAGGTGCGCCTGGAGCTCCGCCGAAAGGAGGCCCGTGGATAACACAAGAGCCGTCGGGCTGAAAGGATCCCCGGATGACCGACTTCTCGGTGTCGAATGCCGCAATGGGCGGCTCGGCCACGGCGGCCAAAATGTTCAGGCTTCGCCCCGAATCGCTCTGGACCACCTGCGCCTCGACTTTCACCGACGTGGTGACCGAAAGAGCGTTGGAATAATAAGGTGGCAGCGTTTTGGTGATGCGAAGAATGCCGACGTACCGCCCTGGTTCAGGGGTGGCACGAACGTCTGACACGCCCGCAAACGCAGCGGCAAGCGCAGTTAGAGCCGAGAAAAGAAAAGCATGTCGTTTCATAATTTTCCGAAGGTTAGTTGTTCAACGTTCTACGAGTCTTTGACAGTCAAGCGTGGCCAACCGTTGAATGTCGCCGCCTGACGGATGCAAGCTGAGCCACAGCCGCCGGCGGGGATGGTGGAACGCACCTGACAGCGCCGAGGTTTCGGCAGGCAGGCGGCGCGCGTCCGAATCCCCGCGACGGTGGAACGGGCTGTCCCGCAATAGCTTCGGAGCGACGGCGGAAGAACCGGGGCGGGTGTTGGCTCAAGCACAGCGTTAGGCGCCGTACCAGGTTCGATCGCATGTTCAACGCGGCGGATAAGCTTGAAGGAATTTCCTTTCTGTCTCGGCTCTTGTGGCCTCTCGCTGGATCATCCGCACGTGGATATGCGTAACCCCTAGCTTTCGCGCCTCCTCGCATAGTTCGTGCGACAGAAGCAACCGAAAACTTTGAGTCTGACCTATGTAGAGCGGAACCCAGTGATTCTGCGGGTCCATTTTGGATAAAATGTACACGCCGCCCACATCGGGCCACTTATCAACGCTGATGTCGTAGGCTGTGAACTCGTACTCTGATAGCCAGGTCGCCCCGTTGTCTCGGAAACAGGTCTCGGCAAGGTCGGAGATACGAAACGCAATCTCTTCTGGCTGCTCCTCATGCGGGCAATGTGCTGCGTTCCTGGTTTGATCTACCTGAACCCGTGCTCGAATTCGGCCGTCATTGTCGAAACCTAGCGCCTGGATAAAATTGGCGACCTGATTTGTCTGCGTGAAGAAGTGATCGCTGTCGCCGGAGATGACGCGAACAGAAGGCCATCGATTAGTGGCAATTGCCTGACGCAATCTTTCTATCTCTGCCCGGACATCTGCTCGGTCCTCCCGATACACACTCCGCCTGGTCAGGCTCATGGCGGTCTCCAGGCGGCTGGAATGGGTCATGAACAGTTTATGGGTTTCGACGAGAGCGCCGTTCACTTTGTTAGTGTCCGCATAATACGGCTTGATCCCGGGCTCGGTCTCTTTAATCGCCTTACTTACTCCAATCCACTTCATGAAAGGTACCCGGAGAATAGGGCCCACGAAGGCGGTATCGCTCAAATCCTGCCCAACTCTATTCCAAAACTTGATCGTTTCCTTATCAGCGCCGGACAACTCCTTGTTCTTGTCGCGCTTGAATCCTGAAGAATCGATAATCATCAAGCCCTTGTAGCGGGAGGGGTTCGCACTCACCATCCGCCAAGCCATCTCTCCTCCGTAGCTATGACCGACAATAATCGTCGGCTTGTTCGCCGGCACTATGGCATCGAGGATTCTCGTACAAAACTGGGAATAATAATCAAAACTTCGGTGGCCAATAAGCTCGATCCCCAGGAGGTTGCTATCGCAAAACATCTCGGTAGACGTGCCATGACCTGGAAGCTCTATCACTATCACATCGTAATTCACAGCAAGACCATACGTCGCCCCGTCTCCGAGCAAAACCGGCCACCATACTTCTGGGCCTCCTGGGGTACCATGAATCAAAAGGATAGCCGGTTCCTTTACGTTTGTTGGCTTGCTCCTGTAGTACCTTACGGTCTTGGTGCCGACGCTGATTTGGTGGAAATCGAAGGATCTATCCCAATCCTGAAACCAATTAGGTTTAGGAAACGAGTCTCTCGCGGCTCGTCGGAGTGGATCCGCCTCATAGTAGTCAGCAGAGAAGCATGGCGTCAGAATGAGCGGGCCGCAGGCTGAAATCACGACTTTCTTCAGGAAAGTCCGTCGTGATTCAACAATTCGAGGGCGACTGTGCATTTTAGAGCTTCCTTCGGCAGGAGTTACGCATGCCTGCGCGGGTCGCGCATTCGCCCGGGGTTCGCCAGATTGCGTTGCGGTTTTCATCCTGTGGGTGTGAGATGCTGCCAACGACTAAGCTCAGCCACGGCCGCCGGAGCGGGGCGCGATCGAAGCCGGTGACGTGATAATAGCCATGACAGTCAAAATGCGAAGCGCGGCGGCTGCGGGCTGCAGCGCCTTGTTAGGCGGCATGGCACTCATATTCAGTGTTGAAAGTATGAACTCCGTCGGGCTTCACTGCTCCTGAGAAGCCATCCGTCATTATTTCAACTAGTTGTGTTTTTCTACCTTCCACAGGTCGTATTCTTTCTCGATGGTGCTTGCGCGCGATTCGTTGATGTCCGACCCCGAACGGCGCATCACCAGCTCTGCGTGTTGTTTGAGCTTTGCGTGCACTGGCAGGAAGTCACTCTTGCGAATGGTCGCGCTAAGTGTTCCCGTCAATCGGAGGGACACGAGATGTATGCTCTCCCCAGCGGCTAGCTCGGTTCTTGTCAACTTTTGCTGGCCAGCATCTTCGACAACTGTCGCCGCCACCTTGAAGTCGGCGTTGGCTGTCGATTCGAGCTTGCACTCCAATGTCCGCTTAATGTGGATTCCGCGAAAATCTACATAATCCTGCGTAACCGTCCATCGAGCACCAGTGCCGATTGGCTCTTGCGGAAATGGAATATTGAACTCCTTGAATATCATGCCAACTCTACGCGCGCAGGTTTTGACCGCGAAATCTGCTTGCGTTGGTTCCCGGAACGGGGCTGAACGAATTGCCCAATCCGAACCTATTTGCACATCATCGGAGAGCCCGATTATTTCTTTGAAGCTGGAGTCTTGCACCTCCACCCTCGCACCAAGAAATCTCGCTACCGTCTGAGGTGTGATTGAGATTGCAAGTGTATATGAGTTGGATTCTGTTTTATCAGCCTGCTTTGTACCATCGATCGTATTCTCCGAACGATCTCGCGTGCTTATCCGATATGCTCGAAAACGGTCGTCGGTAATATCGAGAGAGACGAGGGTACTCGGCTTCGTGCCGGAGTCTTGCACTGTGATTCGGGTCTCCGGAGCAACAGGGGAATCGTTCTTGGGCTTGTTGCCCTGCTGGGCAGGAGATCCCGTTACAAAGGCTATGCTGAGCATGACTAGCGGACCAATAATGATGCGAATTCGTGATTTCAGAATGGATTGAAGTTTCATAGCTGGATGTCCTTTCGTTGGCATTATTTTAATCAGCAGTTCTCATGGTGCCGCCTGACGGTCAAGTGAGCGACTGTGGGGCGTTGATTTTGTCGTCATGTTTTTGCGGCCAGATTATCGGAGTGGTGCGACATCTCGTCCAGCTTTTACTTGCATGAGTTCGGCGCGCTTTTTGTCGCCGATCACTGAGCCAACCGGACGCCGCCAGCCGCGGGGGGCGAAAGGCGGGGGCGCTAAGCCCCGACGGGGCTGAGAAAGGCGTCCCTCACCCGCAATTCGTCGGCAGTGGTCCCCGGACTGCGTCCACGCTCGTGCCGCGCGAGGGAAACGGAACCGATTGGGCGGTCGGCATCGACTGGGCCGTTGAGGGAGAGGGGGTTACCAAATTTCTCACTGTGAGAAATTTGATTTGGGGCGATCCGGGGGAAGGGAAGACTGCCGAAAAAATGAATCTGGAATTCAGCTTTCGGGGAAGAAAGGCGGTTTACCGATGGCCGATTCCTGCCCAAAAGCTGATACGGGAGAACCCTGAGCTGGAAACCGCCCCGTTAGGGCTGAAGAAAAGCTGAACTGGAGCCGCTGCGTGGCACGGATGGGCGCATTGTAAAGAGTTAACTGAGACACAGTCGTAACTCCTTGTGGCCGTGGGAGATAGCAAATTTCTCACTGTGAGAAATTTGGGTGCCGGGGCGGTTCCGTAGGAGCGGCCTCTTTACAGCAGACGGATACCGCCCATTCAAAAGCCCCAGCGGGGCGGCAGCTTGGGCTTCAATGTCGCTCCGCCGGAGCTTTGGTTGTTGGCGGTTGGCTATCTACAAAGATGCCGCCCACGATGGGGCTGAGAAAGGCGTCCCTGGCGGGACGCAGGCGATGATTGGGATGGCTTTCCAGGGGCGTTGCCCCTGGCTAATTTCCGGTGCCCCTACGGGACGTTTTGCGGTGCCCGACCCGATCAGTCGCCAGCGGGTTTTAAACGGGCTGCTAACTGTTCAAAAGGTGAGATGCGCACGCGGTTATAGAAACGGACCTTCCGGGATCGAGATTTCGGTTGCAAGGTGCTGAGCGCGAGGCCCTACGGAGTGAAGGAAGAATGCAGAATGCAGAATGCGGATTGGGGAACCTGCGGTTAACTCAACTTTCTTCGTTTTTTTCGCCAAATTGCCCACCGTGGGTTAGGCGCAGCGCGCGGACTGTGTTAGGATCGCGCCGGTATGGAAATTAAAGGCAAATTGCGGAGCCGGGATCCTGCAACGGAAACCGAACAGCCAAAACTCAGAAACTCAGCAATGGGACTCGGAAGGCCGGAGCCAATGGCAGATTGCTCACTGTGAGGAATTTGAGGAGGCGATGCCGGGCGTGGGTGGCCTTTTATACCCGCGAACCGTGCGAAATGCACGGAATGGCGCGCAGCAAACAAAGCCAGTTTGGAGCGACCGTCAATCGACCCACCTCAACTCAAGCTAAGATTAAGGCAAATTAAGGTAAATTAAGGTGACTAAAGCTTGGAGTAAGCTGGCTGGGCTGTTGGAGGAGAATAGGATTGTGAAATCATAGGATCATGGCGCCGAAGCTCATACGCCCCGATGAAGGGTTGCTCGCTCTCTTAGATGGGGTTTCCAGCGCCCTTCCAGGGCGCGCACCATTGCGGCTGGGTGACCAGGGGCAGCGACCGCTGGGGCGGTCTTGCCCCTGGCTAATTTCCTTCGTCCCTCCGGGACTGGTCCAGTGGCGGAAGCCAACAGGCGGATGTCAAGATGACCAACGGTCAATCAACCCACCTCAACTCACGCTAAGGTTAAGGCAAATTAAGGTAAATTAAGGTAAATTAAGGCAACTAAAGCTTGGAGAAAGCTGACCAAAGCTCGGAGGGACGTAAGACAGGACCAAACGAGGTGCTGCGCACGGCCACCCGGGGCGGTTCTGAACCGCCGAATCGCAGATTTCAGATTACAGGTCAATCAAGCTGATCCGATCACATCCGACCACATCCGACCAAATCCGACCAAATCCAATCAAGAAGTATCAAAGGAGGGAGGGAAGCTGTCGGCGGGACGCCGACAGCGGCGGGCGCGACGCCCGCGCTCCCCCAGGCATGGGGAAGTCCCTGCTCAAGGCCATTCAAAGCCAATTAACATGACATGGGACATCCCCTCGGAGGTTCGATCAAGACGGGCGCGAAGGAGCCTAGTCCAAATTTCTCACCGTGAGAGATTTGATAAGTCCGTGGCCCAGAGGGTGTTCGAGAAGTTCGGCTCGCGGTAGGTGGCCATCTCTCCGTTCGCTCGGTCCAAGATTTGCGCTTTCAGGAATCGTCCTTTTGCTCGGCGGACCCTGGCCGAAAGTCAAATTTCTCACTGTGAGAAATTTGGAAGTCAGGGCAGTTCCGAAGTGAACAGGGCAGGAGCGCGGCTGGTCCTACGGACGGTCACTATTCGGAGTCCTACGGACGGTCATTATTCGCTTTTGTCTGGGATGGCGCTGCGACTGGGGCTTCGTCCACAGCCGCGCTCCGACGGCCGGCTCCCGTGGTAAAGCAGCGCCTGCGACTACACTAGAGGACCGGTTCCGCATGACCGCCGCAGTCGGAATGGCTCCCCGCTTACTGTTTCGTGACTTTGTGGCGCAGGGCGCGCCCTGGACGCGCTCCGGTGTGTCGTTCGTGGTCGAGCACGACTTGGCCGTTGACGATCACGTACTCAATCCCGGCGCTGTACTGGAATGGGTCGGTGTACGTGGAGCGGTCGATGACGCGGCCGGGATCGAACACCGCCAGGTCGGCGAAGCATCCGGGACGCAAAATGCCGCGATCAGTAATGCCGAGCTTGGCGGCGCTGAGCGAAGTCATTTTGCGGACGGCGTCTTCGAGCCGCAGTAAGCCTTGCTCGCGCACATACACGCCCAGCACGCGCGGAAAGGTGCCGAAGTTGCGCGGATGCGGATGGCCCAGGCGCAACGGGCCTTCCGTGGCATAGGCCGACCCATCGGAACCGATCGAGCACCACGGCTGCGCCAGCGACAGGTTCATGTCTTTCTCGGTGTGGTGCGCGAAGACGGTGCCGACGGAACCGTTTTGTTCGATGAGCAAATCGAAGAAAACATCCAACGGGTCCGGCGGCGGGCTCCTTCCGCGCGATTTGGCGGCGATAACTTGGTCCATGGTCATGCCTTGGTAGGGATTGTGGTCGCTGATCAACATCCTACTCCAATCTCCCCCGACGGCGGTGTAGTGGTTATACCAGCCGGGGATGCCGTTGCGGATGTCCGGCTTCATTTTCTGCCGTTGCGCGGGATCGCGCAAGCGCGCCAGCAGTTTCTCCAGACCCCCTTCGTGCGCCCACGGTGGAATGATACTGGAGAGGTTGTTGTTGCCGCGAGTGTAGGGATAGATGTTCGCCTGAACGTTCACTCCTCGATGGCGGGCGTCGTCGATCAGGGCCACGACCTCCTTCATGCGGCCCCAATACTTCTCATCCGCGATCTTCAGATGAAGGATATCCACCGGAACGCCGGCGCGCTCGCCAATCTGGATCGCTTCTTTCACTGCGTCGAACACGCCCAGCCCCTCGTCACGGATGTGCGTGGAATAAATGCCGCCATATTCGCGCACGACCCGGCACAACTCGATCAAGTCCTCGGTTGTCGCGAGCGAACTGGGCGGCATCATCAGCGCGGTCGAGAGGCCGAAAGCGCCGTCGTTCATCGCTTCGGCGACGAGTTCCTTCATCTGCTTGAACTCGCCGGGGCTGGGCCGCTCAAAGGAGGACCCCATCACGCATTCCCAGATCGTCCCTTGGCCCACGTAAGAGGCGACGTTGACGGAAATGCCCGCGCGCTCGACGGCGGCGAAGTAATCGCGCAACGTGGTTATTTCGGTCGATTTGTTCTTCACCGAGACCGATCGAGGCTTGAGCTTGCCTTTGAATGGTCCGGCGGAACTCGATTCGCCGATGATTTCCGTGGTGACGCCCTGACGAATTTTGCTCTGCGCGTTGCCGTCCTCGAGCAGGACCCAGTCCGAGTGGGAATGCATGTCGATGAACCCCGGCGCGACGACGAGACCAGTGGCATCAATCATCCGCTTCGCGTCGCCGGCCACATGCCCCACGGCAACGATGCGATCTGAGTTCACGGCCAGGTCGCCGTAGAACCAGGGATTGCCCGTGCCATCGACGATCCGCCCGCCGCGAATGACGAGGTCGTAATTAGTTTCTGGACCCGCAAGCAGAGCGGTCGCAGCAACTGAGAGAACGGCAGCCAGGATCACCCGGAATGTCTTAGGGAAGGCTGGCAACCGGCGGGCGGGAGCGATAGTCCCACTGGAAGATAGAATCGTGTTCATCAATTGAGCGCCATGATGCCGCTCACGCGAACCGCCGTCGGAGGGCGTCGGCCCGCCAATTCAGACCGCCGAGAGACGGTCCGGATGCTTGACCCACGCGTGGATCGATTCGTTGCCGCAGCAGCCACTCGCGGGCCGCAGTGCAGCTCGAGATCACCGGCAGCCACTTTGTCGCCGGCGAGCTTGCCAAACGCCTTCGCGCTGTCAAAGAGTTTAGCCAAGCCCGGGATGCGCTCGGAGCCAATCCTCTGCTTCCTCCATTGTGCCAAAATAGCTTGTGGCAACTGGCTCCTTCGGTGGCGCCGTTTGATCCTCACCTGACGACATCGGAGCGATGCTTCCGACGACATAGGCAAGTTTCTTTACCCCTGCCCGGACGTATCTCGGCACGATCTTTTCATCGCGCCATTTTCCGATATCTGGACCAGGCCGGTGCTTGAATTTCCGGACATCCACGAGCAGGCCGCGGGACGCAATTTTTTCGGCGAAGTCCGCATACAACAGCAAAGCCCGGTTGAAGTCCTCGTCGGTCATGTTGGCGGTCTTTTCCGTCCAGAGAAACCGCAGGATCGCCGACTCCTCCTCGAACTCGAACGTGAACAACGGATCTTGGTGGACTTTCATGTTGCGTTGCCTTTCCGCTTTGGATTTTAGGTTATTCGCCGTCAGCCGTGCGCCCAATCAGCCTTTCGGCGGTTTGACCTTTCTTGCCCGTTTATGCCAACCCTCACGAATCAGCCACTCTTCCAGGTTCAGCAGCCGCACTTCCGGGTAATTGTTTTTCAGAGCTGGGATGTCGGCTTTGAATCCGGTGACACCGGCCTCATTGAACCACCGAAACATTTGGTAAAACTCCCGGCCCAGAACCAACCGAACCAGAGGCAAAGGCAGCTTTTGAAATTTCACCGGCTTGCCCAACACCCTTGGAGGCGAGGACGGAAGCGGCCCGATTTCGCCGCGATGGCGGAGCAAAAATGGCCGATTGCACGGGCTTTCAATTTGATGGTCTTGGGTGGATCGGGAGCCTGACTTTGAAACGGGTTTCGCCCGGCCTGGATTCAAATTCGATTTCACCGCCATGACGGTCGGCCACAATGCGGTTGCTGATGATCAGACCCAGACCCGTGCCAGCGCCGACGGGCTTGGTGGTGAAAAAGGGTTCGAACAGGTGTGACTGAACGTTCGGGGGAATGCCCGCGCCGTCATCGACAATTTCAACGACGAGTTGATTGTCTTCCAAGCAGGTTCCAATGCAAATTTTACCGGCGCCATTGACGGCGTGAATCGCGTTATCAATGAGATTCGTCCAAACCTGATTGAGTTCACTGCCGTAAGCCATAATGCGCGGGAGCGACCGATCAAACGCCCGGCGGAGCGTTACGTTTTTCAATTTGTGGCCCAGCATGGTCAAGGTGCTTTCAATGCCTTCATGGATGTCCACTTCCTGCATCGGAGACTGATCCATGTACGAATAGGACTTTATGGCTTTGACCAATTCGGCGATGCGTTCGGTGCTCTGCTCGACCTGGCTGAGCAACAATTTGAGATTCAAGCGCGATTCCAGCCAACCCAGAGCATCCGCATGGCTCGCCACTGGAAGTTTGCCCGCCAATTCCTCCAGCCAGACAGTGTCCACGGCGGCGTTGACGAACGTCGGAGCGATGTCCCAGGCGGCAGCGACGCCATGCGATTCGAGCCAGACGGCGATGGCTTCCGCGCGGTCGCTGCGCTCGAGGTGGCCGAGCGGCGGCGGTTTGACGGAGCGCTCCAAAGCCTCTTGCGCCGCGGCCACCAGATGCCGAACGTGATCGTGACTGAGCGTTCGGGTCAGTTGACAGAGGAAGGACTGCGCCTGGTCCGTGGTTTGCCGCAGGTGCACGACCGCCCGGCGTGCCGCCGCGGCGGGATTATTGAGTTCGTGCGCCAACCCCGCCGCCATGGTGCCGAGCGCGGCGAGCTTTTCCCGTTGCTGCGAGTAGCCTTCGAGGTTGCGCACCTTGTTGGCCGCACTGTGAAATAACGCCCGGGCAACCGAACGGCAGGTGCTCAACATGCGCCAGAAATCCTCCTGGCCGAGCCGAAACAATTTAGCGGGCTTTCCAATTCGCGCGGTCGCCATCCAGGGAACGTCCAACAGCAGCGTGGTTTCGCCCGTGAAGTTACCTGGCTTGATGACGCCCATCAGGACGGTTTGGCGATCATAAGCCCGCGAGAGGCGAACTTCGCCCGCGAGGACCACGAAGAAAAACGGCGACCGTTCGCCTTCGGAAACCAGCACCGTTCCGGCGGGTAAATCAATCACTTCGCCCGGTTCAATACAGCCCAGTTGCGCGTCATCCAGCCCTGAAAATAGAGGGGTGGAACGGACTTGCTGGAGCGTCGCCGGATCCATAATCACAAAAGCCCGAGGTATTCGTGCACGAGTTTGACGGCCATCGCCCCTTCGCCCACGCCGGAGGTGACGCCTTTGGCCGAACGATGGCGAACATCGCCCGCAACGAAGACGCCCGGAACACTGGTCTCCAGATAAAAGGGATCGCGATCCGCAGTCCATCCGGCGGGGCGCCGACCCTCGCGCATCAGGTGCTGGCCGGAAATCAGGTAACCTTGCGCGTCGCGCTCGACCACTCCCGCAAGCCAGTCGGTGCGGGGAACGGCTCCGGCGTAAACGAGCAACGCACTGGCGGGCGCGGTTTCCTGCGAATGGGTTTGGTTGTTCTGAATGGTGATGGTCTCGCAGCAATCAACGCCTTCGACCGCGATGACGCTTGAATTCAATCGCACGGTGATGTTCTTCGTCGCGGCGATCTGGTTTTCCAGGTATTGCGACATCGTGGCGGACAAGGATTTGCCGCGCACCAGCATTGTGACCTGGCGGGCGAACTTGGAAAAATACATAGCGGCCTGGCCCGCGGAGTTGGCGCCGCCGACAATATAGATATCGCCGTCGCGATAGGAAAAGGCCTCGGACATGGGCGCGTAGTAATAAACCCCCGCGCCGTTGAGTTTGTCCAGTCCCGGCACGTCCAGTTTTCGAAACGCGATGCCGGTGGCAATGAGCAAGGCGCGGCAGCCAATCTCGGCGCCGTCTGCCAGCGTCAGCACGCGGGTTGGGCCTTCGAGGCGGAGGCCGCTGACCTCCTGGGGCGCGAGAATTTCCACGCCAAAGCGCCGCGCCTGGGCCACCGCCCGCCGCGCCAGGTCCGAGCCGCTGAGACCCACTGGAAAGCCGAGGTAATTTTCGATGCGCGAACTGCGGCCCGCCTGCCCGCCAGGTGCTTCACGTTCCACCAGCAGAGTGTGCAAGCCGTCCGCAGCTCCGTAAACCGCCGCCGCCAGACCGGCCGGACCCGCGCCGACGACGATTAAATCGTAAAACGGAGATTCCGCTTTGGTCTTTAATCCCAACTTGCGGGCGACCTCGACGGTGGGAGGGTTGCTCAGGAAAGAGCCGTCGTGAAATAAGACGATTGGCAAGGACGACACCGCCGCTCCCGTTGTGGCGAGCAGCTGCTTGGCGGTTTCGTCGGTCTCCACGTTGAGCCACTGGTGGGGCACAAAGTTACGTCCCAGAAAGTCACGGATCTCGTTTGATTGGGGCGACCAGCGGTGGCCAATGACACGCACGCCTTCAAAGACGGGCCGATAGGAAGCCTGCCAATCATCGAGCAAATCATCAATCACGCCATAGAGACGCTCCTCCGGTGGATCCCAGGGTTTCATCAGATAGTGATCGATCCGCACGCTGTTGATGGCGCGGATGGCTGCGTCGGTGTCCGCATAAGCCGTCAACAGCGCGCGCTTGGAGTCCGGGTAGAGTTCGATCGCTTTTTCCAGAAACTCCACGCCGGACATGCGCGGCATTCTTTGGTCAACGAGGAAAAGAGCAACCGGGTCGTGGCGAAGCTTCAATTGCTTTACCGCTTCGAGGGCGGACACCCCGGAATCGGCTGAGATCACCTTGTAACGATCACCATATTGCCGGCGCAGATCACGCTCCACGGCACGCAATACGTCGGGGTCGTCGTCCACGGTCCAAATCACAGGCTTGGCCATAGTCATGGAGTATAAAGCCCTCGTGGGGTCCGCGCATTCAAAATCGAAACGTCACCCACGCCGAAAAGTAATCCACGTCCTTGCCCGGAGTGGTTTGCTTCAGAAAATCTCCGGCGAAGAAATGGGCGTAATCGGCGGTGAAGGTAAAGTGTCGGTCCACTCGCCATTCCAGCATCGCCTCCGCTTGATGGCCCACATAACGGGCATCGCTCGTCCGGCCCGTTTGGATCAGATTGACCGCCGGTCCGTAGATGCCGTCGTGCGTGTTCTCACGCCAGAAGCAATCCCAGTTCAAGCTCAGACCCAAGTTTCTACTCAAGGCCAGGTCCAGCTGGGGATGAACGTCAATGTGGTTGGCCGGACCGATCAACGCCGGTTCTCCAAAGTAGGCGCCGCGCGGAAACAGGGGGTTGAAGGTCTGGAGATCAGAGTTGTTCGGATTGTCATCGCCGCTGGTGACGTTTGCTTTCAAACCGATCCGCGGCCGGAGTGGAGCGTTCTCAAAGGTGAAACCGACATCCGATGCGGCCGTCCACGCCTGGATGTCTCCGCTACCGAAGCTGCCGAACTGATACACGAACTCCAAATTGTAGTCCCAACCCGCAGCGTGTCCCCAGATTCTCGTCCCGAGGGAGTGTCGGATTTCGTGAGCCGTGCCCTGGTCGAAACTCGCGTTCTTTCGATCCAGCCCGAGATAATATAGGTCCACATTTCCTCCCGGCAGCCAGGCGACGGGAGTGACGGCGTAGAGTCCCCAAAAGTCTTGATCCGGGTCTGGATCGTCATCGAACACTCCGATTTTGGTTCGCACGGGTTTCACGGCAAAGGCGTCCACCTGCCAGCCATTGACCTTCAGGATGGCTTTCATGCCGTCAAAGCTGCGGCGGACATTCGGTTCCTCACGAAATGAAATCAGCCGCGACGAGCCGTAAGCCAGTTCCTGGCGGCCCGCGCGAAAGGTAAGCGAATCCTCATTCGACCACGGAACGCGGACATCGAAGAACGCCTGGTGCAAATCGAAATCATCGCGATCGGTCGGCCGCGGCCCGCCATTGCGTCCGTCTTCCAATCCGCTCTTGAATTGGGTGAAGAGGCGGAACTTTTCCCCGAAATGAGCGTCGGCATGAACCATGTAGCGCTGGAGCAAATACCCGTTGTCATCTTGCGGCCCGCGTCCCCAAAGGTTATTGTGATAATACTCGTAGCGTTCCCGGATTTCGCCGCCGAGTGTCAAATGCCAATCTCCGTTCGTATTGAGCGGGATGAATTTGATGGCGTCGAGATAATCGGAACGGCGCGAAGGATCGCGAAGATACTCATAACTCTCATCGTAACGAAGCTTCAGAAACGGCGGTGGACTTGGGGGCGTTGGTGACTCAATGGCTGGCGCTTGCAGAGCACCACCGGCCATCAGAGTCGTGACCAGAAGCCGTGGGGCAGAGCCTCGAAAACGCCGGCAGTTGTCATATTTCAGCGTTCGTCGAGGCATGGCGGGTCGTTTGGAAGGGATCATTTTGCATTGGCAACCGGCACTCCGCCTCCCAGCGCTTTGTAAACAGCCACCAAAGCCGTGGCGGTTCGGGTCTGACTGGCTGCCAGACGGTCTTGCGCTTCAAGCAGCGTGCGCTCGGTATCGAGCACGCTGAGAAAGTCCGTCGCGCCGGCGTCATAACGCTGGTGCGCCAGATCGACCGCCTGCTGGCTCGCCAGGGCGGACGCTTGCAGGAATCTTTGTCGCGATTGCTCGTGTCCAAAATCAACAACCGCGTCTTCCGTTTCTTCCAAAGCGGTCAGTACGGTCCGTTCGTAAAGGGCCAAGCGGGCTTCGGCGCGAGCGTCGGCAGCCTTGATGCGTGCGTGGACGTGGCCAAGGTCTAATGCCGCCCAGGTGATGCGCGGGCCGAAACTCCATGTATCCGCGCCGTTCTTGCCAAGACCGGCGAACGTGTCGGCTTGAAGCCCGACCGTTCCTACGAACGTAACGCGAGGGAATAAGTCGGCGGTCGCAACGCCGATGCGGGCGGTTGCGGCGGCAAGCGAACGTTCCACCGCGCGAATGTCCGGCCGGCGGCGCAACATTGCTTCCGGGTTGCTGAGGGCCAAGGAAGGCATGGCCGCCGGCAGTGGTTCCGCCTTTGAAAGCTCTGTCGTCAGCGCCGCGGGCTGTTGTCCGGTTAAAACCGCGAGACGATAGATCGTCTTCTGGATAGCCGCTTCGAGCGGTGGAATGGTCGAGAGGGTGAGATTGAGCAGCGAGCGGCTGCGCGAAACATCAAAGTCAGTGCCCCGCCCCCCTTCCAGGCGTGATTGGGTGATTTTGAGGGTTTCAGTTTGCAGGTCAGCGTTTTTCCGCGCAACCGCGAGTTGGTCTTGCAACCCGCGCAGCTCGAAATAATTGCGCGCAACTTCTGCTATCACGCTCACCAGCACGTCCACTCGTGTCGCTTCCGTGGCGGCGAGATCGGCGTTGGCCGCTTGCACGGATCGTCGGACGCGTCCGAACAGATCGAGTTCCCATGTGGCATCGAAACTGGCATCGTAAAGCTCGCCTTCACGATCGCTGCGCGGAGTGCCAGGCGGCGCGGCGGCTTTGCTGAGAAGACTGTTCGCGTAGGCGGCGTTGGCTTGCACGGTGGGCGCCAGGTCAAAAGCGACAAAGCGCCGCAACGCACGGGCTTCTTTGACGTTGGCCGCGGCGACGCGCAGGTCGTGATTGTGGGCGATGGCCTGGGCCACGAGGTCGTTGAGTTTTGCCACGCCGAACCCCTTCCACCATATCGCCAGTACAGATTCGTCCGAGGAAGCGGCGTTGCTCGGGGTGTTCGCGAAAGAAGCGGCGACGGAGGTTTGCGGCGGTTTGTAGGTTGGGCCGACCGCGCAGCCGGACAGAAAGACGGCTGACAGAACTCCAACGGTTATCAACGAACCGCGATGTTGAGGTTCAATGCGCTTCATGGGGTATGGGATTGAGCACGGTCGCCACAGCCGGTTCGCTCGTTGACTTAAATCGCGTCGTTAATTTGCGGATCACGACATAGAACACGGGCGTGAGGATGAGGCCGAAGAACGTCACGCCCAACATGCCGAAGAATACCGTTGTGCCGAGCGCCTGCCGCATCTCCGCACCCGCGCCGCTCGCCAACACTAGAGGCACAACGCCGAGGATGAAGGCGAAGCTCGTCATCAGAATGGGCCGCAAGCGAAGGCGGGCGGCTTCAATCGCAGCCTCCGTGATGCTTTTACCGGCGTCTTCAAGCTGTTTTGCGAACTCGACAATGAGGATCGCGTTCTTGCTGGCGAGACCGACCAGCACGATGAGGCCGATTTGCGTGAAGATATTATTGTCCATGCGCCGCAACCAGATTCCGGTGATGGCGCTGAGCAGGCACATCGGCACAATCAGGATGATGGCCAATGGCAAAGACCAGCTTTCGTATTGCGCGGCGAGCGTGAGGAAAACGAGCAGCACGCAAAGCGGGAAAATAAACACGATGGTGTTGCCGGCCAGTATTTCCTGATATGTCAACTCGGTCCACTCGTAGCCCATGCCGGGCGGGAGTTCCTTCGCGGCGAGTTGCTGGGCGAGCGCGATGGCCTGGCCGGAACTGACGCCGGGCATGGCCACCCCATTGATGTCGGCGGCGGGATACATGTTGTAGCGAATCACTTTGTCCGGGCCGGTGGTTTCGCGAACGTCCACGAGCGTGCCGAGCGGTACCATGTCGCCGGCGGCGTTGCGGGTTTTTAGTTTCTGGATGTCTTCGGCGTGAACACGGAAGTTCGCGTCGGCTTGTGCCGTCACTTGATACGTGCGGCCAAAGCGGTTGAAGTCGTTCACGTAGAGCGAGCCAAGATAGATTTGCAGCGTGTCGTTCAGATCGCTCAGGGCAACGTTCATGCTCTTGGCCTTCACGCGGTCCACATCCACGAAAATCTGCGGCACTCGCGTGGTGAAAGTGGTGAAGACCTGTGCGAGTCCGGGGGTCTGGCTGCCGTCCACCATCGTGCGAAAGGCCGTGCCCGCGAGCGCATCCAGGCCAAGGTCTGCGCGGTCCTGAATCATCATTTTGAACCCAGCGGTGCTGCCCAGGCCGCGCACGGGTGGCGGCGGCAAGACGAGGACGCGCGCGTCGCGCAGTTCAGCATAGTGCGCGTAGAGTTGCCCCATAATTGCCTTGGCAGATTTGCGTGGGTCTTTCCGATCTTCAAACGCTTCCAGCGAGACGAACATCGTGCCGGCGTTTGGAAGGTTTGCCCCAACCAGGAGGTTGTAGCCGGGGAACTCCACCGTGCCGTTCACGCCCGGAATGGTGCGCGCGATTTCTCCGGCGCGGGTGATGATCTTGTGAGTGCGCTCCAGGCTCGCGCCGTCGGGGAGTTGCGCGAAGACGATCAAGTAGCCGGAATCTTGTGTTAGGATGAAACCGCTCGGCACGACCTTGAAACCACCCCAGGTCAGGACGAGTAATCCCGCATACACGGCCAATGCGATGCCGCCTCGCCGGACAGTGCCGCCCACCGCGCGCGTGTAGCCCGTGGTGGTGCGCACAAAGCCCTTGTTGAAAAGACCGAAGAACCAGCCGAACCCCCGGTCGATGGTGGTGCCAAACCAATCTTTCTTAGCCTGATGGCCCTTCAGGAGAATTGCGCTCAGCGCGGGTGAGAGGGTCAGGGAATTGAAGGCGCTGATCACGGTTGAGACCGCGATGGTGAGCGCAAACTGCCGGTAAAACTGCCCGGTGATGCCGCTGACGAACGCAGTCGGAACGAACACCGCGCATAGCACGAGGGCGACGGCGATGACTGGGCCGCTGACTTCATTCATCGCCTTCATGGTGGCCTCGACCGGCGCGAGGCCGAGCGCGATGTTGCGCTCGACGTTTTCCACGACGACGATGGCGTCGTCCACGACGATGCCGATGGCGAGCACCAGACCAAACAAGGAAAGGTTGTTCAGCGAGAAGCCGAACAATTTCATCACGGCGAACGTGCCAATCAACGACACCGGCACGGCGAGCATCGGAATGATGGACGCGCGCCAGGTTTGCAGGAAGACGATGACCACCAGCACCACCAGCAGCACGGCCTCGAAGAGCGTGTGCACGACCGCCCGGATGGATTCGCGCGCAAACAACGTAGTGTCGTAAATCACGCGATAGTCAACGCCCGGCGGAAAGGTCTGCTTTAGTTCCGCCAGCTTCGCTCGAACCGCGTCGGAGGTGTCAATGGCGTTCGATCCCGGCAGTTGGAAGATCACGAGCGCGGCGGCAGGCTTGCCGCTGAGTTGCGAGGAAACCGAATAGTCGCGCGCGGCCAGTTCGACTCGCGCCACGTCGCGGATGCGCGTGACCTGGCCTTGCGCCCCTTGCTTGATGATGATGTCACCGAACTGCTGTTCGTCGAGCAGCCGCCCTTGCGTGCTGATCGTGAGTTGAAAATCCTGGCCGGCGGGAACGGGCGGCTGGCCAATCGTGCCGGCGGCCACCTGAAGGTTTTGCTCGCGGATGCCGCGGACAACATCACCGGCGGTCATGTTGCGCGAAGCGATTTTCTCCGGGTCGAGCCAGACGCGCATCGAGTAATCGCGCGCCCCGAATACCGTCACATCGCCGACGCCGGCGATGCGCGCAAGTTGGTCCTTCACTTGCAAATAGGCGTAGTTGCCGAGGTAGAGTTCATCGCGGGAGCCGTCCGGCGAGACGAGATGCGCCACCATCGTGAGGTCGGTCGATCGTTTCGTGGTCGTCACCCCGAGGCGACGCACTTCCTCCGGCAACTTCGGCAGCGCGATCGACACACGGTTTTGCACGAGCACCTGCGCGATGTTGAGATCGGTCCCGAGCTTGAAGGTAACGGTCAGGCTCATCACCCCGTCGCTGGTCGAAGTGCTCGACATGTAGAGCATGTCTTCGACGCCGTTGACTTCCTGCTCGATGGGCGTGGCGACGGTTTCAGCGAGCACCTTCGGGTTCGCGCCCGGATACACGGCGCGCACGACGACGGTCGGTGGCGCGATTTCGGGATATTGCGCGATGGGCAATTGGAACACCGCAATCCCGCCCACCAGCACGATGACGATGGAAAGGACCGCCGCGAAAATCGGACGCCGAATGAAGAAGTGGGAAAAGTTCACTTGGCCTCCCCGGGCTTTGGGTCCACCACCACGCCCGGTCGCACGCGCAGCAGCCCTTCCACGATTATCTGTTCCTCCGCCTTCAAGCCGCTGCGCACGACCCGCAGGCCGTCGATCATTGGGCCGATCTGAATCGGGCGGAATTCGACCTTCTTCTCGGCGTTGACGACATAGACAAACTTCTGCGCCTGATCTGAACCCAACGCCCGGTCGGGAATGAGTAAAGCCGGATATTTCCCGCTGCCGGGCACGCGAATGCGCACAAAGAACCCCGGACTCAAACTATGATCCGCGTTGGAAAACACGCCTCTCGCGCGCATTGTTCCCGTGTTCGGATCAATCCGGTTGTCCAGGAAATCGATGCGGCCCTTGTGCGGAAAGCCGGTCTCGTCCGCCAACTCCATCTCGGCCGGAATTTCCTTATCGCGCGCGCTCTCGCGTTTGCCTTCCTTGCTGAGCCGAATGTATTTCAGGACGGCGCGCTCATCGGCGTCGCCGTAGCAATAAAGCGGATCGAGCGAGACGAGCGTGGTGAGCAAGCTTGCACCCGCGCCCGAAACCCCACCGCTGACCAGATTTCCTTCCGTCACCAGCGCGCGGCTGATTCGCCCGTCAATGGGCGCGCGAATCTCGGTAAATTCGAGATTGAGCTTGGCCAGATCGGTCGCGGCCTTGGCTGACATCACCGCCGCCTGCGCCGCCGCGTAGGTTTTGGCCTTCGTGTCATAATCCTCTTCTGAAATCGCCTTGGTTGAGATCAGCCGTTTGGCCCGCTCGAAATCATTCTTCGCCAACGCTGCCTGGCTGGTCGCTCGTTGATACTCGGCGTCCGCGCGGTCGAATTCCGCCTGATACGGGCGCGGATCAATCGTCAACAGGAGGTCGCCTTTCTTCACTTCCTTGCCCTCCTTGAAATGCACCTTGTCGAGATAACCACTAACACGCGCTCGGATTTCAACGGTCTCCGGCGCTTCGAGCCGTCCGATGTAATCATCCCACTCAACGATCTCGCGCGCGATTGGCTGGACGACGGTAACGACCGCCGCCGGCGGAGCGGTCTTGGAGGCTTGCTTCCCGCAGCCAGTCGCCAGCAGTCCAGTCGTAAGCGCAGTAATTGCAAATAAGTTGTTCGTTTTCATCGGGAGTTCAGGTGTCTCATCCTGTGCCGGGGTGGAATCTCGATCCTGCGTCGTCGGCATGGACGAATTCACCGCCGCGTTGTTGCCAGAGTTCATGCGCGCGTTGAGCAATCTGTTCTTCGAGGCTCACGTTTTCGTTCACGTGGAAGAGTGGCGCGGTAGTTTGGTGATTGGTTGTTTTCTTCATGGAAGGAAGGTTCGGCGTTAAAAGGCGAAGCAGTCGCAGCCCGAACCGAAGAATCCGGCGTAACGATTCCCGGCGGCTGCTATGCCGGCGAGGAGTTGATGCGCAGCATGGGCGCAACCGTGGCGATGANNNNTGGCGATGACAGTCGGCGTTGTGTGCGTGCTCCAAGGGAACGCCAGCTCGCGCCGCTTTGCGCACGTCGAGCGGTGCGCCGTAGCCGCCGAACACTTTCACGGGCGACCACTCCGGCAGCACCGGAATTGGCGGTGGCGCGTGCGGAGCAAATTCGTCGGTCGCGTGAACGATTCTGCCGCCGACAACCGTCAGCACGGATTCGATGCCTTTGATTTTTTCTTCCGGCACGGCAAAGAAATCGTCGGTGAGCGCGACGAAATCGGCCAATTGGCCGGGTGCAATCGCTCCCTTCTTTCCACTCTCGCTCGAAAACCAACTGCTGCCTTGCGTGTAAAGCCGCAGCGCCTCCTCGCGGCTGAGGCAATTGCTTTCAGGATACATCGCGACGCCACCCACGGTTTTACCGGTTGCCAGCCAATAGAGGGAAACCCACGGATTGTAGCTCGCCACGCGCGTGGCATCCGTGCCCGCGCCCACCGGGATGCCGAGCTCCAACATCTTCCGTAATGGAGGAGTTCGCTCCGCGGCCTTCCTGCCGTAGCGCTCCATGAAGTATTCGCCCTGATAGGCCATCCGATGCTGAATGGCGATGCCGCCGCCGAGCACCTTCACGCGTTCCAGGTTGCGGTCGGAAATCGTCTCGCAGTGATCGAAGAACCAATTCAGTCCTTCAAACGGAACGTCGCGGTTCACTTCCTCGAACACATTCAGGAAGCGCGTGATGCTCTCATCGTAAGTCGCGTGCAGACGGAACGGCCATTTGTTGGCCGCCAGTATCGCGACGACCTCCTTGAGTTCGCCTTCGAGTGAAGCCGGAAGATCGGGACGCGGTTCGAGAAAGTCTTCAAAGTCCGCAGCCGAGAATACGAGCATTTCGCCCGCGCCGTTGCAGCGGAAGAAATCGTCGCCTTTGCCCGGACTAGTCATCTTGATCCAGCGCGCGAAGTCTTCCTTCTCCTGTTTCGGCTTTTGCGTGAAGAGGTTGTAAGCGATGCGGAGAGTCATCTCGCCCCGCTTGTGCAGTCCCTCAATGACCGCGTAATCCTCCGGGTAATTCTGAAAGCCACCGCCAGCGTCAATGATGCTCGTCAACCCGAGCCGGTTGAGTTCGCGCATGAAGTGCCGCGTCGAATTTAGCTGATGTTCAGGCGGCAGCTTTGGACCCTTGGCAAGCGTGGCGTAGAGAATCGTCGCGTTCGGGCGGGCGATGAGCAGTCCAGTTGGATTGCCTTTGCTATCGCGCTGGATTTCACCACCTGGCGGATTGGGCGTGTCCTTGGTGTAACCGCAAGCGCGGAGCGCCGCCTGGTTCAGTAATGCGCGGCAATACAGATGCAGGATGAATACGGGCGTATTTGGTGCGGCGGCGTTGATTTCCTCCAATGTGGGCATCCGGCGTTCGGCGAACTGAAACTCGCTCCAGCCGCCTACGACGCGAACCCACTGTCCCGGCGGAGTGCGTCGCGCTTGCTCCTTCAGCATCCGCAATCCGTCTGCCAACGAAGGCACTCCGTCCCAGCGGAGTTCCATGTTGTAGTTCAAGCCGCCGCGAATGACGTGCAGGTGCGAGTCGTTCAGACCGGGAATGACGCGACGGCCTTTGAGGTCAATTTCCTTTGTGTTCGGCCCGCGCTGATACTCCTCAGCGTCGTTCACGCCAACGATGCGGCCATCTTTAACGGCAAGGTTCGTTGCTGCGGGATGTTGCGGGTCGAGCGTTGTGATTCGTCCGTTGTGAAGGATCAGATCGGGAGAGGCTTTCGAATTCATATTGATGTTTTCCTTTCGTTGGGATGCAACCAGCCATGCAGGGCGTGCGAGATCAACGGCATCACCACCCATGTCAGAAGACTCACGACACAAGCGTTGAAGACCGCATTAGCGACGACAAAAGGCCAGGACCGAATCACCGGACCGAGGGTAAGATTCAAAACTATCGCCACCGGAAAGACGCCAAGGAAAGTGGCAACCGCCATTTTCCATTTCGGCAACGGGCGTAGCGCAGCGCCCGGCAGTGTGAACCAGCTTTCCAACCCGCAGAGTTCCTCGGTGCGTCCCGCGCCTTCGGTTAACTCCACCGCGAGTTGATTCCACTCCAGATATTCGGGCGAGGTGCGAAACTCCACAAGGGCATCGCGATTGGTGAACTTGCGGATGATGCCGTATTCACGGGAACCGCTGCCCGGCGCCGGGCGCAGGATGTGAACGCCCAACTGTCCCGGCTGCGGAAGCGAGCGTTGAACAAAACCGTGCAACGCCCGCTCGAAATCCGCTTCGCATCCTGGCTTCACCGTGCGCGTGATGCAAACCGTGATGGCCTCGGGCTGGGCCATATCTCAGTGCGCTGCTTTCTTCGCGACGACTTGCGGTTTCTGCGCCGACTGCGGAGCGTGATGAACCATCGTATAGGCGTATTCGACTCCGCTGCCGTAAGCGCCCCCTTGTTGTTTGAGGATGCCCATGAGCGCGTTGTAATGTTCTTTGTTTTTCCAATCGCGCTGCCATTCGAGCAAAGCCGCGATGGTGGTCAAACGCACCGCGCCAGCCTGCACCATACGCGAAAGAGCGGCTTCCTGGGCGGCGGGCGAAGTCGCGCCGCAGCAATCCTCGACAACGTAGATGTTATAGCCCGCGCCGAGCATTTCGATCGTTGGCCATGTGATGCAAACTTCCGTCCACAGTCCGGTCATGATGATGTTCTTGCGGCCCGTGGCTTGGATGGCTTTGCGAAAGCCAGGTTCATCCCACGAGTTCATGGAGCTCCGTTCGACCACCTCCTGGCCGGGAAATATGTCGAGCAATTGCGGCCAGATGTAGCCACTGAAGCTCTCCGACTCGACGGCGGTCAGCACGGCGGGCACTTTGAATTCCTTCGCCACGCGCGCGAGGAGCGTGACGTTGTTGATGAGTGTCGCGCGATCCATGCTTGCCACGGCGAAGGTCATCTGCGGCTGTTGGTCAATGAACACGATGGCGGAATCCGCGGGCGTGTAGAGTTTGTGATACTGGTTCATGCTGTTTTTCCCTTTCTGTGTTTTCGTTTGTTTAGTTGAGATCGAACAAAAGGAAGTGCGCGCCTTTTGCGGACTCGAGTCGTATCTCCTTTTCGTCATCGAGCGATGCTCCGTCGCCGGGCGAGAGCATTTTCCCGTTCAAGCCAAGGTCGCCCTCGATCAGTTGAACCCAGGCGTGCCTCTCTTGGCGCAACCTATGGCTGACTTTTTCCTTGGGATCGAGCCGGCCAATGAACAGGTCAGCATCCTGGTTGAGCTTGATTGATCCGGCGCGGCCGTCCGCAGAGCAGGCCAGCGTTAACCCACTGGGCGGCGAAGCGGAAAATGATTCCTGGGCGTAATCCGGGCGAAGTCCTTTGCGCGAAGGGAGTAACCAGATTTGGAGGAAATGGACTGGCTCAGTGGGTGAATTATTGAATTCACTGTGGGCGATGCCCGTCCCAGCCGAGATGCGCTGCACGTCGCCCGCTTTCATCACCGCCGTGTGCCCCATGCTGTCTTCATGCTTGAGTGCGCCACTAACGACGTAACTGATGATCTCAAAATCGCGGTGCGGGTGCGTGCCAAAACCCTGGCCGCCCTCCACGCGGTCTTCGTTGATCACGCGCAAGCTGCGGTAACCCATGTGCGGCGGATCGTGATAATCCGCGAAAGAAAAGGTGTGGGAGCTGTCCAACCAGCCGAGGTTAGTGTGGCCGCGTTCGTCGGCTCGTCGAATCTTAATCATGGGCTGCGATGGATGAATGGTTGCCCCGTGACTGACCGGATTGTGCCGAACGGACCGGCTCGTCGCGGAAGTTGATGGCGGCGATGATTCCAAGCGCGATGAAGGCGACCAACACCACCAGCTGCGTAAGTTTGAATGGCGGGTCGTTCTGCGTCGGAGCGATGTTTTTCAACGCCGGAATCTTCAGGAATGCCTGGACGATCAAGACGAACAGATTCAAATAGAGGGCGAGCACCGCGCTTACCACATACGTTTTGCGCCACGCGCCGGCGAGGTTACGCTGATACCGGGCGAAGATCGCCACTGCCAGCACCACCAGAGATATAATGCCAACCACAATGCCCGGCGTGATGCCGTGGAATGGAAAGAAGAAACCGGTCACGCTTGTCGCCACCGTGGTTGCCAGAAAAAGCGCCGTCCACCGATTAAGCCGTTTCGCGGTGAGCATCCCGAATAAAACTATGAATCCCGAAAGAATACCGACCAGGCTGATGACGACATGGACTAAGGTGAAAGTTTTCATACTAGCGCAATCCTCCAGTGATGTAGAGCGATTCGCCCGTGATCCACGCGGAATCCGAGGAAGCGAGGAAGGCGACCGCGGGCGCAATGTCCTCCGGTTGACCGATGCGGCCCAGCGGGGTGGTCGCTTCCGTGTGTTTGCGGAAATCGCTCGCGATAATTCCCGCGCTGTGTGTGCCCTCGGTTTCCACCATGCCAGGGTTGACCGAATTGACGCGGATTTTGCGGGCGCCGAGTTCCTTGGCCAATGAACGGGTCACGGCATCCACCGCGGCTTTCGTCGCGCTGTACACCGCGCCGCCCGGAACGCCCCAAGTGCTGACAACCGAGCTGATGTTGATGACGTTGCCGCCCGCCGGCCCGAAATACTTGATCGCCTCCTGCGTCGTGAGAATCAACCCGAGCAAATTTAGGTTGAATTGTTTGTGGAAGTGTTCTTCGGTGATCGCGTCGAGAGGAGACATCTCGTAAATGCCGGCGTTGTTGACGAGAATGTCGAGCTGACCGAACGCCTTCTTGGTGTCGGCGAACAAGCGGACAATATCGGCCTGCTTCGCGACATCCGCTTGCACCGCGACGGCCTTTCCTCCGGCACTGGTGATTTCAGCAACGACCTTGTCGGCGCCTGCTTTGCTGGATGCGTAGTTGACAACCACCGCCGCGCCCTCAGCGGCGAGATGTTTGGCGATGGCAGCGCCGATGCCCTTCGATGCGCCGGTGACGACAGCGACTTTGCCGACGAGCTTCTTGGATTGTGTGTTCATAGTTTTTGGACTGCGGCTTTAGTTTCAGGACTTGAGGAAGGCCAGGAGATCCGCATTGACCTGATCCTTGAGCGTGGTGCACAGGCCGTGCGGGGCGCCCTTGTAAACTTTGAGCGTGGCGTTCTTGATAAGTTTGGACGAGAGCAGGGCCGAGTTGCCGATTGGGACGATCTGGTCGTCATCTCCATGAAGAACCAACGTCGGCACGTCGAATCTCCTCAAATCTTCGGTCAGATCGGTTTCGGAAAACGCCTTGATGCAAACGTAGCAGGCAGGGAATCCAGCCATCATACCTTGAAGCCAGAAGGATTCGCGCACGCCTTCCGAAACCTTCGCGCCCGGCCGGTTGTAGCCGTAAAATGGCAGTGTCAGGTCTTTGAAGAACTGCGAGCGGTCGGCGAGGACGCCTGCGCGGATCTGGTCGAACGCCTCGATCGGCACGCCACCCGGATTGGCCGCGGTTTTCAGCATCAGCGGCGGCACCGCGCCGATCAACACCGTCTTGGCGACACGTTTCGTGCCGTGGCGGCCGATGTAGCGGGCGACTTCGCCACCGCCGGTGGAGTGGCCGACATGGATCGCTTTCTTCAGGTCGAGCGTTTCGACCAGCGCCGCGAGGTCGTCGGCGTAGGTGTCCATGTCATTGCCCTGCCAAGGTTGGCTCGACCGGCCATGGCCGCGTCGGTCGTGGGCGATACAGCGGTAGCCGCGCGAGGCCAGGAAAAACATTTGGTCCTCAAACGCATCGCCGGTGAGCGGCCAGCCGTGGCTGAAAACGACAGGTTGGCCCGAACCCCAGTCATTGAAGTAAATCTGCGTGCCGTCCTTGGTGGTGATCGTGCTCATGTGTTCTACTTTTGTGCTTGGATTGTAACCTCGGGAGGCCGGATTGATTCCAACGGCCGATGCCGCCTGACGACGCGACCTCTTCGGGAAACGGTTCGCGGAAAAAACATGCTCCAAGCCTACCCAGAAGCCCGCGCGTGGAAATTGAACAATGGACGGAGAGTGTTCTCCTACTAAAGAAGGATGCGGAGCGGGAACTGCCGAACGCGAACGCCGAGATTATTCACCGAAATGAGCTTTCACATCCGAAGCAATCCCCTGCGGCTGGCCACGGCGAGAGCCTCGGTGCGGCTCAAGACGTTCAGTTTTCGGAAAACGGATTGGACGTGGCTCTTGACGGTGACTTCCGTGATGGCCAGGCCAACGCCGATCAGCTTGTTCGGCTTGCCTTCCGCAAGCAACCGCAGAACATCCAGTTCGCGTGGAGTCAGTTCTTCAGCGGGTAATCGTTCCGCAAGTTTCGCCGCAACGGCGGGGGGGAGGAACGTCCGGCCCGCATGCACTTCGCGAATACACTGGAAGAGTTCTTCGCGCCTCACGTCCTTGAGCAGGTACGATTTTGCGCCGGCACGCATTCCTCGATAAATATCCTCGTCGCCATCATACGTCGTGAGCACGATGATGCGGGCATTCGGATCAGCGGCGCGAATTTGGTAGATCGCATTCACGCCGTCCAAGCCCGGCATTCGCAGATCCATCAACGTGATGTCAGGCCGATGCTTTTTCCAAAGTTCCGCCGCTTGTTGTCCGTCGCCAGTTTCAGCCACCACGTCCATGTCCGCTTCCTGTTTGATGATGGCGACCAGACCGTCGCGGACGACGGTGTGGTCTTCTGCAACCAGAACGCGGATTACATTCGCTTTCCGCCCTCCGGTCGCACGCTTTTTCTGTCCGGGATTGGAAACGACAGCCGTGTCGCCGACTCGCATCTTCTCACGCATGTTTGCCGCCGTCGTCGGGTTTTGGTTTGGCTGAGTTATTCAGAATAATCTGAATCTCCGTGCCTTGACCCGGCATCGAGCGCAGGATGAACTGTCCCCTCATTTGGTCAACGCGTTCCTTCATGCCGACCAAACCAAAGCCTTCATGGTCCGCGTGCAGATCAAATCCAGAACCGTCGTCAACAAGGCGGAATTGGGTTTCTTTCGCGCCAAAGGTCAAAGTGGCTCTGAAGTTTTTTGCTTTCGCGTGTTTGATCGTATTCGTCAAAGACTCCTGGGCGATTCGCAACAAGCCCTCTTCCCATTCGGCGGGCATTGTTAAATCATCGCCTTCCAATTGAAATTCCGCTTGCAAGCTACTGCCACTGGTCATGCGCTTTAGCAAATCGTCCAGGGCCATGCACAAAGAGGTGTCCTGAAGCGAGCGCGGACGCATAGCGAGGACGGAACGGCGTGCCTCTCCCAGTCCGACTCTTGCCAGGTCGCCCGCTCGCTCAACGCGCTCGGTCGCTTCGGCAAGGTCGTTTTGCGCAATAGCACCTTTCACTGCCTCCAGTTGCATGATGACGCCAGTGAATCCTTGCGCCAGCGTATCGTGAATATCGCGCGCCATGCGATTGCGCTCCGCGATCACGGCGGATTCGCGGCTCTCCGCTGAAAGACGGGTTAATTGCATTGCCAGCATCGCCTGATTCGCCAGCGCTTGGGCAAGTTCCAATTCGTCGGCGCTAAACACGCGCTTTTGGGTAAAGCGAACGCCAATTACTGCATCAACCCGGCCGGCAATTGACATCGGGACGATAAGAATAGTAATGACGCCAAGCGAGATCAAACGCTCTTGCCATGGAAAAAACGGTAATTCGCGAATGTCTTCCATCAGGCCGGGCTTGCCCGTGCGGAAGACCGCAGGCCACGGCCAGAATTCCTCCATTGGTAACTTAAGACTGATCCCGGCGAGAACAGAGTCGGATTTGGTCACGAATTTGCTGTCCTCGAAAGAGAATTGAAAATCGATCAGGCCGCTGGCTTCATCGCGCTGCCACACGCTGCTACTATGCGCCCCTAATTGTTGGGTGATGGTTCGCAATACATGCTCCACCAATCGGTCGGGAGCAGATTCCATCGCCAACGCGTCCAGAGTGCGCGTTAGTGCCTCGACCTGGCTGCGGGCGAGTTTCTCAGACGAGCGCAACGCTTCGGCCGCCTGTTTGCGCTCGGTGATGTCCATCAAAGCCCCGACGAACTCAATGGCGCCTGACTCAGCTTTAGTTGCACGCGCGACGACGTGGACATGCTTGACCGCGTCATTCGGCATCAGCAACCGATGTTCGAAATCCAGGTCCGCTCCGTTGCGCGTCGCGCGATCAATTGTCTGTTGCACGAGGGCAACGTCCTCCGGGTGAATGCGTTTGAACACAAGTTCCAATGTGGGCTTAATCGTCCGGTCATAACCCATGATGCAGAACGTTTCCTGCGACCAAATAAGCTCTCCGCTGGAAACATTCCAACCGAAACTGCCCGTGAGACTCAACCTCTGTGCTTCGGCCAAATAGGCCTCGCTTCGCCGCAACTCCTCTTCCGCCCGCTTGCGCTCCGTGATGTCCGTTGAAATGCCGCTGGCTAGGTGCGCCTTCCCCTGTTCATTGAGAGTGAGGACTCCACGCTCGTGAATCCAGCGAATGGCGCCGCCCGGCTGGACGATGCGATACTCAACGTTGTGATAACTGACCTGCTCACCGACGATCCATCGTGAGAAGTTGCTGGTGACGCGTTCACGGTCCTCCGGGTGGATCGTTTCCGTCCAGAGGCGCGGATTCTGGTATAGATTTTCGACTGGAAAGCCCCAGATGCGTTCAAAGCTCGGGCTCACATATAAAACCTTCTCCGGCTCCAGGGCCGTGCACCAGATCACTTCAGGAATGGTATCGGCCATCCGGCGAAAGCGTTCCTCGCTCTCTTGGAGCGCGGCTTCGATGCGCTTGCGCTCTATGGCAACCGCCGCCAGATGCGTGGTCTGCTCAATGATCTTTTGATGTTGCGGAGTCGGGCTGCTCGGTTCGGGCGAATAAATCGCGAAAGTCCCTAACACGTTTCCATCCGAAGAGAATATGGGCGTGGACCAACACGCGCGCAGCCCGTGTGCTAATGCCAGCGTGCGCCATTCGGAAGCGTCCCAACGAGTGTCCGCAGCGACATCCGCGGCAATCACCTGTTCTTTGAAACGGGCCGCCATTCCGCATGGACCCGCGCTCGGATTCACCGGCCTTCCCTGGATCGCCTTGTTGTAACTTGGAGGAAGGCTCGGCGCCGCGCCGTGTTCGACACGATTGCCTGTGGCATCCACCAACAGGATTCCACAGAGAGACCCGGCGGAGAATTCTTCGATCAGCCGACACAAGGCACTGAGGATTTCCGTGAGCGAACAACCCTTGGCGACCATTTCCAGAAGCCGATTCTCTCCGGCGAGCAGTGCCTCCGCCTGCGCCAGTTCTCCCATGCGAAGGCGACACACTTCGAGCTCGCGCCGGCAATGTTCCAGATCGAGCCGCAACGGATCGGTCGCTTTCGCAGCGTCTTCGATCTCATTGGAGCCGGTCTTCACGGCACGGTCCCGACCGCTTTGGGTCACACCGTCAGCTTTTATTGCGTTTCGGATTAAATGTCATCTGCCAAATCAGGAGACGCGGCCGTCGAGATCTCGCAGATCGCGCGGGTTCAGGAAGGGTTGGTCTTCCGCAAGATTCCGAGCCGTTCATGGCCCGGACCAGGTTTGACGCTCACGGTTGAAGCAAACCGGCGAACGCCCGGCGGTAGGTCCAAAGCAGGAACAGCGCAAGGGCGCCGACTACCACGGCTAGCGGCAGTCCGGCGGGGTCAAGAAAGACGTGGAACAACAAGATGTTCACGATCACCGGGCCAAGCAGCGTCAAGCCCAGCGGCACAAAGCGTCCGAGTAGACACAGGGCGCCGCCGGCAATTTGCAGAGGCGCCACGACGTAAAAGTAGTGGCTGGCGAAGAGCGCTTTCATGAAATCGCCGGCCAGGCCTTGCGGCGGCGGCATGGGAATGAAGTGCAGGAACGCATTCAGACCGAACACGACGAAGATGAGTCCAAGCAGACTCCGTGCGATGATAGTCAGGATTTTCATTTGGTTTATGGCTGGTTGGGACGTTCATTAGTTTTTAAGTTGCAGTTGATTTCAGTTGAGGTCAAACAAAAGGACTTGCGATGGTTTGGTCGCGCTCAATTCCAATGAGGTTGCTTGGCTGATTGCCGCCGCGTCGCCGCCGCTGAGTTTTTTTTCATTGAGCGACACTTCGCCTTCCGCCACGTGAACCCACGCGTGACGTCCGGGCGCCAGTTTGTGCGTGACGCGATTGCGGGCGTCGAGTTTGGCCAGCCAGAGGTCGGCATCCTGGTTGATGGCGATGGAGCTGTCACGGCCGGTTTTGCTCGTGACCAGATGCAGTATTCCGGCGGGCGCGTCCGCGAGCGACTTCTCCGCGTAACGCGGCTGGACGCTCTTTTGGTCGGGCTGAATCCAGATTTGGAGCAAATGCACCGCCTCGTCCTTCGACGGGTTGAATTCGCTATGCTGCACGCCGGTGCCGGCGGCCATGTATTGCACCTCGCCCGGGCGGATCACCCGGCCGTTGCCCATCGAATCCTTGTGCTCGAGCGCGCCGCTGAGGACATAGGTGATAATTTCCATATCGCGATGGGGGTGAGTTCCGAAACCCTTTCCCGGCATGACGAGATCGTCGTTGATCACGCGCAGGCTGCGGAAGCCCATCCATTGCGGGTCGTAGTAATCGGCGAAGCTGAACGTGTGATAGCTGTCGAGCCACCCGAGTTCCGCGTGGCCCCGTTCGTTTGCTTTTCGAATTTCCATCATGGCCATAGGGTAACATACGAACCCGGAAGCGGGGAAAGACCGTTTTGCTTGTCTCAGTATAACCAATGGGCATGCTCGGCGACGCATGGAACTGCGCCATCTCCGCTAGTTCATCGGCGTGGCCGAAGCGGGAAACGGAGTGGCCATTGCGCCGAAATCCCTGACTTGCACGGCGGGGCCGCGCTTGAGACTCATTCCATTCTCGCTCGCGCCGACGCCATTGGTCGTTGGCGCTGCCTGGGCCGATAAGGGACTGACGGTCGCCGCCGAACGGTTTTTGGAATGTGCCAAGGAGACGGTTGTGAGGAAATGATGGTTGGTCGAACATCCGGAGTGTCTTTCCAAAGCGGAGGCCCACACGCGGTGAGCGAATCGGCCGGCTTGCCGCATTGTAAAGAGTAAGCTGATACATCACGCTAATCCCTTCTGGGCGTGGGAGATAGCACTTTTCTCACTGTGAGGAATTTGGACGCCGAGGCTTCAAAGCTCCGTTGGCTGTTAACATCACTATTATCACGTGGCGCCGCAAGGCGGCACTTTTTTTGTCACTGACACTTCCTCCGCTGGCTTCTGCAACTCGTTGCCTCAAGGCAACTTGGAATTGGAGGCGAGGGTCGGAATCGAACCGACGAATGCAGCTTTTGCAGAGCCGTGCCTTACCACTTGGCTACCCCGCCACCGCTTCCAACTCATCAACGTCAGTGTTTCTGGCTTCCGATCGCTGACAGCCTGCTCGGTCTCAACGCAGGCGACCGCACCGCATCCAATTGCCGCAACCGACGTGACTGGCGCTTAACTGAGCCATAATTATCGACGGCGATCGCCAATTTGGCAATCCCGAACAAAGGCCGGTCCGGAATATTAGCCGGCAAGCGAAGCAGCAAATTGCGCTCGTGGCGCGCCGCGCTGAGCATTCCCTCTGCTCATCAGTCTGTTTTTGCGTCCGCGCATGATTTCTGATACGCACCCTTTCTGGAATGAAACCGGTCGCAACTGCCGCGATTGCCCTGGCTTGGATCGCTGGCGCCACTTTGGCCGCGGAAACGGCGCGTAACGATGGACGAGACTGGCCGACTCTGCATGGCGACCTGCAGCGGTCGGGCTTCTATCCTAAATTTCCGGGCGGCCCGTTGAAGCTGGTTTGGCGCAAGGAACTCTGGCGCGAGTTGGCGGGTCCGCGCGCCGAAGTGATCGTGGGCGGGAACCTCGCCTTCATGGGCACATTGCCTGAACCTCAGCGATGGCGCGTTGCACTGGAAATCACGCAAGCTTCAAGGCCTCAGTGTGCGCGATTATGCGCCGGTGGTCGTCCGAGGAGTGGTCTTAGTCACCACCAACCCGGTCAAGGATTTCCATGCCATCCTGGGCCAACACGAGGAGATGCTGATCAAACGCACCGGCTTCACCGGGACGGACAAGCGCTTCATTCCGTTGGCGAAAGTGGAGGTCGAAAAGGAGCAGGCGATGATCGTCGATTTTCTGAAGGCCAATCCCGCGGAACAAAGTTTCTACGCCTTCCAACTGGCCGATGGCCGCGAGCCTTGGATTGCCCCGATTCTTTACACCGGTGGCATGCACAATCCGATGAGCCCGCCCTGCTACAACCCGAACACGGGGGAAGTTTTCACGCAGGTCCGTTCGGCTTACGGGGTTTGGGACGGCGGTGGTGAAGTCCGGTCGTTCACCGGTTTTGGAAAGCTCGATTTGAAGACGGGCCGGGTGGAACTCCTGGAACACGGTTACAAACATGCCAAAGCGGCGGCCCAGCCCTTCGGCCTGATCAATGAATGGCACGGCCCGGCGCGCGCGATCGTTTCCGTCGCCGGCAACAAGGTTTTTTTCCCGGTCGGCTCGCAAGTTTTATGCCTGGAGGGCCAGGAATGAGGTCCAAATTAAACTGTTGCCGGGCGAAACTTTTTTTGCTTTTCGGCATTTTTACCTTTGACATTCTGCGCGCGCAGAATATTATTGATCTCAATTCCGAAGCCGATTCCAGTGCTTTAGCTGCCAACCCGGCCAAACTCACTGAAACGGATTTCAGTGAGTTTATTTGGCAGTTCGCCGATTGCGAACCGGGGGCAGGCCGACCGGAGGTTCGTCGCATTCTCGACCGGCTCGATGCCCAGGTCGTCAATCTGATCGAAGGCTTTCCCTGGATGCCGTTTCATCACACCCTCGGGATCAGTGGTTATGCGGCTTACTCTTCCAGAGCCATTGCAACAAGTCGAACGCACCTTCGTCTTGCGGCGTGGCAGGAAATTGTCCTACTTCGGCGGCTGCGATTATTTTCGGCTCTCGAGCCATCCGGCGGTCCTGGAGGCATCGCGCGATGGGCTGAGTCGATATGGCGTGAACGTGGCTGCTTCGCGCGCGACCACCGGCAATCATTGGCTCTACGAGGCGCTGGAAAAACGGCTGGCGCAATTCTTCGGGGTCGAAAGCGTCCTGCTGGTGTCGTGTGGTTATCTGACGAATCTGGCGGTCGCCCAGACGCTGGCGGGCGACTATTCGCAGGTGTTGATCGACGAGCGTTCCCATGCCAGCCTGCTGGATGCCGCGCAACTCTTCGGCTGTCCGATCATCCCTTTCCGCCACCTCAGCGCCGAGGCCTTCGCGGCCGCGGTCCAACGCTGCGGGCCGGCCGCCCGGCCGATCCTGCTGACCGACGGCCTGTTCTCCCACGATGGGGAGATCGCCCCGTTGGACCGTTACTTGGAGGTGTTGCCGTCGGCGGGAAGTGTGCTTGTGGATGACGCCCATGGCGCTGGCGTCCTGGGGAGATCAGGCCGCGGAGCCGCCGAGTACTTGGGTGTGGCCGGCAAACGGCTGATTCAAACGATCACGCTGAGCAAGGCATTCGGCGTTTTCGGCGGGGCGATTTTGGGGACACGCGCATTGCGGGCGAGGATGATCGCGCGCAGCCGGTCTTTTTCCGGGAGCACGCCCATGCCGCTGCCGCTGGTCTGCGCGGCTTTGGCGGCGGTGAAATTGCTGCAGAACGACCGGGGTTTGCGGAGGCGGCTGGCCGACAAAACTCATTACGTAAAAACAGCCTTGCGCGAAGCAGGCTTTCCGGGCGCGCCCGGACCTGGTCCCATTATTCCATTTATTCCGCGGCACGCTCACCAAGCTACGATGTTGAAGCGACGGCTCCTGGAGGCCGGCATTCATCCTCCGTTTATACATTATCCTGGCGGGCCTGAGTCGGGCTTTTTTCGGTTCGCCCTTTCCAGCGAGCACACCCATGCTCAACTCGACGGATTGATCGGCGCGTTGAAGCGCCTGGGCCTCCATGACTCCGCTCCATCTTGACCGGGCGCGGATGACCTCCTAACCTGCGCGCCGAACACGATCCTAAAACAAACCTGCTTTATGCGCTCAGTGTCGATTGGCCTTCTTTTGTCCTGCCTGTTTGCGATCGCTCTTCCCGCGGCGGACGAATACCCCCTCGGTCCCGATTCCAAGGCGCAAAAGGGCGTGCCCAAAGGGGAGGTGACCAAGTACACCTTCGACAAAAGCAAGATTTTCCCCGGCACGTGGCGTGAGTATTGGGTGTACGTGCCCAAGCAGTACGCAGCCGCCAAACCGGCGCCGGTGATGGTTTTCCAGGACGGCCTCCAATACAACGCGCCGACCGTCTTCGACAACTTGATCCACAAAAAGGAAATCCCGCCCCTCATCGGCCTCTTCATCATGCACGGGCGGGTGAAGGCGCAGGCGACAAACGCGCTGGACCGCTTCAATCGCAGCTACGAATACGACGGCCTGGGCGACAACTATGCCCGCTTCGTGCTCGATGAGATTCTGCCCGACGTCGCGGCCCGCACTGGACTGAACCTCTCGACCAACGGCAACGACCGCGCCATCGCGGGCGCGAGCAGCGGCGCGATCTGCGCCTTCACCGCCGCATGGGAACGGCCCGACGCCTTTCGCCGCGTCTTCAGCAGCATCGGCACGTATGTCGGCCTGCGCGGCGGCAACAGCTATCCCACCCTCATCCGCAAGACCGAGCCTAAGACGATCCGTATTTTCCTCCAGGACGGCGACCACGACCAGAACATCTACGGGGGCGACTGGTGGATGGCCAACCAGGAAATGGAGCGGGCGCTGGTCTTCGCGGGCTACGACGTGAACCATGCCTGGGGCACCGGCGGCCACGACGGCAAGCAAGCCGGCCAGGTCTTCCCGGACGCGTTGCGCTGGCTGTGGCGCGATTACCCGGCCCCGATCGTGGCCAACGCCGAGGGCAAATCCAAGCAGCCGGTGATGAATGACATCCTGATCCCCGGCGAGGAATGGCAGGTCGTCGGCGAAGGTTTTGGATTTACCGAGGGTCCGGCCGCCAACGCCCAGGGCGAAGTTTTTTTCACCGACATCCCGAAGAATCGCATCCACAAAATCGGTCTCGACGGCAAGGTCACCGTCGTCGCGGAAAACACCGGCGGCGCGAATGGGTTGATGTTCGGCCCCGACCGCAAGCTCTACGCCTGCGCGAACGGCAAAAGGCAGATCACCGCCTACGACGAGGCCGGCAAGGAAACCGTCTTCGCCGAGGACCTCGGCTCGAACGATCTGTGCCTCGCGAACAACGGCAACCTTTACGTGACCGATCCGGGCCACCAACGGGTCTGGCTCATCACCAAGGAGAAAGAAAAGAAAGTCGTGGACGAAGGGATCAAGTTCCCGAACGGAGTCCGCCTGACCCCCGACCAAAGCCTCCTCGTCGTGGACGACACGCAAGGCCAGTTTGTCTATTCCTTCCAAATTCAGCCCGACGGCAGTCTTACCAACAAACAAAGATACTTCCACCTCCATCTCGCGGACGGCAGCACGCAGAGCGCGGCGCACGGCATGACCTACGACACGCAAGGCCGTCTCTACGTGGCTACGGAGATGGGACTCCAATTCTGCGACCAGGCCGGGCGCGTCAACGGCATCATCGCCAAGCCGCAAAACAAATGGCTGGCGAACGTCGTCTTCGGCGGTCCGAAATTCGACACGCTCTTCGTGACGTGCAGCGACAAGGTCTATAAGCGGAAAACCAGGGCCGAAGGCGTGCTGAGCTTTCGCGAGCCAATCAAGCCGCCCGCGCCCAGGCTTTGATTTTGGGCTATTCAAAGACCATCGCCTCAAAAGGCAGCGGACAGCGCGCATCCGCGAATGTTGGTTCAGAGGTTTTGACCGCCCTCACCCCGGCCCTCTCCCCCAGGAGAGGGGGGCCGATGGACGCCCCTCGGCTTTTCCATCACGGCTGGCGCTGGTGTGGTGGCCCAGCTCGAATAAAAGGCTCGACAGATGCCTGCGTTTGAGCTACCAAGGGAACATCCCAGTTCCAAAGGGCGCGTTCATCCGGGGGGAAAGTTTGAAACAGAATGAAAGTTTCGCAGCGGCGGACGAGTTCGATCCGGGCAAAGGGTTGCCTGCGACAGGCCACACGTTTCGGCCTGCTCGGTTTGGCTGCGTTGCAATTCATTTTTTCCTCAAGAACGCATGGGCAAGCCCCGCCGTTTGAGTGGGTGCGAACAGCGGGAGGCTCTCAGTTTGATCACGCCCAAAGCGTCGCGACCGATGCGGCAGGTAACATTTATGTAACGGGATACTTCCAAGACAAAGCGACTTTCGGCACCAACTCTTTTGGCGTACCCGGCGACTTGGTAAGCCGAATGTTCATTGTTAAGCTTGATGCCTCCGCTAACTTTATCTGGACCAAAACCGCGTCGATAGGACTCACATGTTGTTCCTGCGATCCGGCTCAGGCCGTTGCGGTGGATCCATCGGGGTCTGTTTATGTCTGTGGCACTTTTCACGGCCAAGTAACCTTCGGAACCACGTCGCTGATCTCTGATCCCAATTTCCAAAACCTCTATCTGGTCAAGTATTCGACCGCTGGAAATGTCGTGTGGGCAATTCAAGCAGGCCCAATCTACTGCACACCAAATGCAATCGCTGTCGGAAATGACGGTAGTGTCCATGTCACTGGATCATTTTTAGGGACGGCAACTTTCGGGAACACCAACATCACAACCGTGAATCCTTCGGATATTTTTCATGCAAAATATGACACCGCAGGACGTTTTGTCTGGGTCAGAAAGGCAGGTGGGGCCTCCTACGATGGGGGTTATGCAGTCGCTGTCGATGTTGCTGGGACCAGCTTTGTTGCGGGCACTTTTAATGGTCCCGCCAGCTTCGGAAGCTTCGCACTAACGGGTCACCCACAAAGCGGATTGGATAATAATTCTTGGCCGGCGATTTTTGTTACGAGGTACGATCTGGATGGAAACGTCCTTTGGGCGAGACAAGTATCCACCGGTTACGAAACAGGCGCCGCCTTGGCTGCAGCAGTTGACCCTCAGGGAAATTGTTATTTGACTGGTCGAGGTTTTGATCAATTCTACGACGGAAACAACACGAGAATCTCGAATCCTCACATATTCGTTGCCAAATACGATCCGCTTGGAATTCTCTCATGGATCGTCCGCATAGCGAGTAATGCAGTTCAGCCCATTTTCGGAGACAACGCGGGCTACGGCGTTGCAAGCGACACTGCCGGAAACTGCTATGTTACAGGCAGCTTCACTCAGACGGCCCAGTTCGGTGCGACAAACCTTGTCAGCCTGGGGGACCGGGATATCTTCCTCGCAAAATACAGCCCAACAGGTGCCCTGATGTGGGTAAAGCAGGCCGGACTGGTCTTCCAGGATACTGGGGCAGCCGTAGCCCTGGACGCGAATGCAAACATCTACATAGCTGGCTGGTTCACCGACAGCGCGGACTTTGATGCCGATTATGTGACGGCCCTTGGTGCCGCCGATATTTTTGTCGCGAAATTGCCCGCAATCACCCCGGTTCCGCCCGCCATCATCATTCAGCCTCAGGGTCAAACCGTACTGGCGGGCGCCGAAGCGAGTTTGGACGTGGCGGCCGCAGGCACCGCCCCTTTGATCTACCAATGGTTGTTCAACGGTACGAACCTCCCGGCAGCTACGAAGGTCCTTTTGGTAATCAGCAACGCCCAGCCAATCAACGGCGGGAACTACACGGTAGTTGTGACCAATAATTATGGCGCGGTGACAAGCGCAGTAGCCACGCTGACGGTCAGGTATTCACTCACAATCAACACCATTGGTGGCGGAACGGTAACTAGGAATCCTGACCTCGCCAGTTACCCGCCCAATTCTGTAGTGACTTTGACGGCGCTTGCAAGCGCCGGCTCCGCGTTCAACTTCTGGTCGGGGGACGCTAGCGGCGACGCCAACCCACTCAGTGTGACTATGACCACCAACAAGATGATCACTGCCAATTTCGTGTCGAACGCCGTGACGATCGTGGTTCAAGGGTCCGGCTCCGTCAGCAAGTCCCCGGACAAGACGTTCTACAACGTGGGCGATCAAGTGACGTTGACGGCTGTCCCAGGCCGGTGGTATGCGTTCACTCGTTGGGGCGATGGCCTCACCGTCAATCCGCGCCTGATCACCATTGGCGCGAGCAACAACTACACCGCCATCTTCTCGCCGACGACGGTGGTGGAGACGCTTACCTTCAGCAACGTGACGCGCACGGCGCCGGTGGGGATGCCGGCGATTTTTGTAGATGGAAACTTCGTGGTGACGAACAGCGTGACCCGCCAAGGCGGCGCCCAGATCGTGCTCCAAACCAGTTTTCCGAATGGGACGATCTTCTATACTTTAGATGGTTCGCCGCCGACGTTTGTTGCGACTCTCTACGCAGGCCCATTCGAGTTGCGGCGCACGGCGACCATCCGCGCCGCGGCCTGGAACGCAACCTTCTCGAGGTTCTGGGAAGCCGATCCGTTAACCGTGGTTATTCAACCGGTGTATTCGCTGAACGCGTCAACGCGGGGCGGAGGCACACTCGTGGTCACCCCGCCGAGCGGGCCGTACGTGAGCAATACAGTGGTGTTTGTTGCCGAAACCGCAGCGGGCTACTGGAGCTTTCTGGGTTGGCTTGGTGACGCGAGCGGAACTGATCGGATCAGCCGCATCGTAATGACGAGAGACAAATGTGTGGAGGCGGTCTTCGGCACAACGCTCAGCACGATTGTGGCGGGCAACGGCTCGGTCGCGTTGTCTCCCGACACGGCGCTTTATCCCTATGGAACGGAGGTGACGCTCACGGCTGTACCGCAAGCGGGCGGCTTTTTCGGGGTTTGGGGCGACGCGGTCAGCAGCACCAATAATCCGCTGCGTTTCGTGGTGACGAACGGGAACCGAACGATCTCCGCCGCGTTCGCGCCGTTGGACGCTGGCCAGTTTGCGCTGACGGTGATGACAAGCGGCAGCGGGCAAGTCACTGTCAGTCCACAGGCCAACATTTATCGACAGGGCCAACGCGTCACGCTCGAGGCCGCGCCCGACGCGGGCCAGGAGTTCCTTGGCTGGACCGGCGATGCCAGTGGCGTGCTGACGAACTTGTTGGTCGTGATGGACCAGAGCCGCGTCTTCACGGCGAATTTCACGGGGCGCCCGCGGCTGTCGCTCGGTCCCTGCCTGGGCGGCCTGTCTGAGGACGGTTTTCAACTAACGCTCACTGGCGAGTACGGCGCGCGCTACGAGATTGATGGATCGACCACCCTCATAGGCTGGACAGCCGTGGCGACGGTGACGAATCTTTTCGGCACGGTGCAGTTCACAGATCAGACGGGGACTAATTCGCACTACCGTTTCTACCGCGCGATTCTGTTGCCCTGAAAAGCTCCTTCGGAACAATTATCGCCCGCGCCGCGGCTCTGATTTGGCGCGATTCAAAGACCGTCGCCGCAAAAGGAGGCGCAGGGCACGTGGCTTGGTTTGGTCTGGATGTGGATTCAGAATCTCCAACCGCCCACCACAGCCCTCTCCCCCCAGGAGAGGGTGAACAAGGCGCCACGCCGAGGCTTCATTGCCGCCGGGCGCCGGGCGGCGGAAAACGCTTTCCGCTTCCAATCGGCTTCAAATGGGAGTAACACCATTGGAAAAGTATGAAGCTCCATCACCACGCTCGACTGGCCATCCCGTCGCTGCTCCTCGCCTTCGCCACCGCCTCTTGCGCTTTCGCCGCCGAGGACTACAAAATCGACCCCGACTCCCTGCCGCAAGAAGGCGTGCCGCGGGGTGAAGTGACGCAGCAGCAATGGGAGAGCAAAATCTTTCCGGGCACGGTGCGCGATTGCTGGGTCTATGTGCCGAAGCAATACGACGCCGCCAAGCCCGCCGGCGTGATGGTGTTTCAGGACGGGGGCAGCTACGTGAAAACCAACGGCGATTTCCGCACCCCGATCGTCTTCGACAACCTCATCCACAAAAAGGAAATGCCCGTCACGATTGGCATCTTCATCAATCCGGGCAAAGTCCCGCCCGCGGAACCGGACCAGAAACCGCGTGACAACCGGAGCTTCGAATACGATTCGCTGGGCGATCAGTACGCCCGGTTCCTGCTGGAGGAAATCCTGCCCGAAGTCGGCCGCAAATATAACCTCACGAAGGACCCGGAAGGGCGCGCGATTTGCGGGATCAGTTCCGGCGGCATCTGCGCGTGGACGGTCGCGTGGGAGCGGCCGGACGCGTTCCGCAAAGTGCTGAGCCACGTCGGCAGTTTCACCAACATTCGCGGCGGCCACGTCTATCCGGCGCTGATCCGCAAGACGGAGAAGAAACCGATCCGCGTCTTTCTGCAAGACGGCGCGAACGACCTGGATAATCTGCACGGCAATTGGCCCCTGGCGAACCAGGAAATGGCGGCGGCGTTGAAGTTTGCGAATTACGATTACAAGTTCGAGTTCGGCGCGGGCGCCCACAACGGCAAACACGGCGGGGCCATTCTGCCGGAGTCGCTGAAGTGGCTGTGGCGGGATTATCGGCCCTGAGAGCCGCTTCGTGAAGACGGAAATCAAAAGTTGCAAAGCGAGCTGGCGAGGCGCTCCCCAGGCGGTCAGGAATATACAAAAAAGTCCTGCTGAAATCAGAGAGTTTCGCTAGTCTGTTTACGAAAGCCGTGGGCACAGTCACACAACCGATTTGGGCGGTGACGCCGGAGAAGACCAGCGAGGCGGTGCGGCGCATTGTGGATGCGGCCAAGCCCCGCAAGGTGATCGTGTTCGGATCCCAGGCGCGTGGCGATGGCGGCGAGGACAGCGACCTGGACCTTATGGTGGTCACGGACGTTGTGGAGAACCAAATGGAGGAGTCAATCCGGCTCCGGCGACTTCTGAAGGGGTTGATCATGGCGGTGAACATTCTGGTGGTCAGCCAGGAGAAGTTTGATTATTGGTGCGACACACCCGGAAATGTTTTCTACGAAGTGAAGCAGGAAGGGAAGGTGGTCTATGAAGCAGCATGAGCAGGCGCTGCTGTTTCTCAAGAAGGCCGGTGAGGACGAAGCCTTGCTGGACGCGGTGCTGGACGAGCCGCGTGTGGCCGACTCGATTTTCGGATTTCACTGTCAACAAGCTGCGGAGAAATTGCTCAAGGCCTGGCTTTCCCAGTTCGGCGCGCGGATTCAAAAGACACACGACTTGCGCGCGTTGATGAACCTGCTTGAGGCGGCGGGTCACAAGATACCGCCGGAACTTTGCCGCGTGGATGAGTTGACACCTTTCGCCGTCGAGTTCCGTTACGATACGGTCGCCTTTGACGAGCGATTCGACCGGCGCAACGCTCGCGAGTTGGTGCGCCGGCTCCGGGCGTTTGTGGAGCAGCAGGTGAACCCATCCAGCGCCTGAGCAAGCACTCGGCTGGCCGCTGGACCGATGCGTGGGAGCGACCGGATGCGTTCCGCAAAGTGCTGAGCCACGTCGGCAGCTTCACCAACATTCGCGGCGGCCACGTTTATCCGGCGCTGATCCGCAAGACGGAGAAGAAACCGATCCGGATCTTCCTGCAAGACGGCGCGAACGACCTGGATAATCTGCACGGCAATTGGCCGCTGGCGAACCAGGAGATGGCGGCGGCGTTGAAGTTTGCGAAGTACGATTACAAGTTCGAGTTCGGCGCGGGCGCCCACAACGGCAAACACGGCGGGGCCATTCTGCCGGAGTCGCTGAAGTGGCTGTGGCGGGATTATCAGCCCTGAGGGTGCGCCTCCGCATTCAGTTTCAAGGCGGCTCATGCTTTTGGCCACAGCTCGCGTCACTCTAGGAAATTTGAGCCTTGTGGCCTCGGCCCATACTTAAAGCTGAGTTCCCAGGCCGGCTCCAACGCACACCGGCCGCTATAGCGCCCGCAGCACCTTGGCCGCTGTCGCGACGGTTTTGGCGATGTCGTCGGGCGTGTGCGCCACGGAAAGAAAACCGGCCTCGAATTGCGAGGGCGCCAGATAAACCCCTTCGGCCAGCATGCCGTGGAAAACCTTCGCAAACCGGGCGCGGTCGCTTTTCAGCGCGTCGGCCAGATCGCGGACCGGATGGTTGGTGAAATAGGCGCAGAATAGCGAGCCGATGCGCTGGAACTGGACCGGCACACCGGCGGCTTTCGCGGCGTCGCGCATTCCGGTTTCCAGTTGCGTGCCGAGCTTTTCGAGGCGGTCGTAAGCGTCGGTGGCTTTCAATTCTTCGAGGGCGGCAATGCCCGCGGCCATCGCGAGCGGGTTTCCGCTGAGCGTCCCCGCTTGATACACCGGCCCCAGCGGCGCGAGGCAATCCATGATTTCCGCCCGCCCGCCAAACGCGCCGACCGGCAATCCGCCGCCGATGATTTTCCCGAAACAACTCAGGTCGGGCGCGATGCCAAAACGCGCTTGCGCGCCGCCCAGGCCGAGCCGGAAACCGGTCATCACTTCATCGAAGATCAGCAACGCGCCGCTGGCCGAAGTGATCTCGCGCAAAAATTCCAGGTAGCCCGGCTGCGGCAGATAAAGGCCGGCGTTGGCCGGCACCGGTTCGAGGATCATGCCGGCGATCTGCCCCGCATTCGCCCCGAACGCCGCGCGGACGGCCTCGCGGTCGTTGAACGGCAACTGGACGGTGTGTTGCGTGAACGCGGCCGGCACGCCGGCGCTGTCCGGATGGCCAAAAGTGAGCGCGCCAGATCCGGCTTTGACGAGCAAGGAATCGACGTGCCCATGATAGCAGCCATCGAACTTGATGATCTTGTCGCGCCCGGTAAATCCCCGCGCCAGACGAATGGCCGACATGGTTGCTTCGGTGCCGGAGTTGCACATCCGGACTTTTTGCACGCTTGGGACGGCCGAACAGATCAGCTTGGCCATCGTGACCTCGAGCGGATTGGGGATGCCGAAGCTGGTCCCTTTTTCCGCGGTCCGCTGCACGGCCTGGATGATCTTCGGGTGCGCGTGGCCGAGGATGGCCGGTCCCCACGTGCCGACGTAATCGATGTATTCGTTGCCGTCAACGTCCCAGACGCGGGCGCCGCGCGCTTTTTCCGCGAAAAACGGCTGCCCGCCCACGGCGCGAAAGGCGCGCACGGGCGAATTCACGCCCCCGGGAATGTGTTGCAACGCCTGCGCGAACAACTTTTCGGACTGCGAATGGGAAATCATGAGTGAGATTGATCTTGGGCTGGAATCTATCCGGTGCCGGGCGACTGGTCACGGGCCGAAGAAGACTTCGCGCAGCGAACCGCGTTCGGTGCGAATGATCGTCCCCACGCCCACGTTATTGCGCGCGAACCAGCCTTGGCGTGTTTCCAGGACGTATTGAACTTTGTTCGACGCGGCATCTATGGAAGTCAAGTCGAGGGGTTTCATGTCGTGGAGTTCGAGGATGGCGCCGTCACTGTCGATATAAGCGCAGGAAAGAGGAACGACGGTGTTCTTCATAAAAAAGCGGGCTTGATGCGGATAGGGAAAGACAAAGAGCATGGCTTCGTTTTCGAGGAGGTTGGTGCGGAACATCATGCCGGTGCTCCATTGGGTCTCGTTGAGCGCCAGTTCGGCGACCAATTCCTGCGCGCCGAGCCAGAGTTTGAGCGTGGGAAGTTTGGGTTGGGCATGATCCAAATGCGGCAAGTTCGTGGCAGTCATAGGCGGCGGCGGTGGCGTGGCGGTGGAGGCAGGCTTTTGACAACCCGCGCCCATTAACAAGGCGGCTATCCCCAGTGCCGGCTGGGCAAGGAAGTTCATGCCGCCAGACTGCGAGAAGGCGGACGCTTTTTCAATAGGGATGAAGCCGGGCTTTGCATTCCCCGCCAAGTTGTTAAACACTATGGCAACGAAAAAGATGCGCGCAGCCAAATCAACCGACGCCGCGCCCGCGGAAGCGGGTTGTATCGTTCGCTCCGTCACTTCGGCCTTCGCGGCCGAACCGAAACTCGAAGCGGTCACGATCAACAAGGCGCGTCAGACCATCTCCGTCGCCACGCTGGGCAGGGTGGATGACGCGGAGTTGACGACGCGGATCACCGAGACGGTCCAACAAGCGCAGTCGGCGGCCGAGCGGGGCGGGTGCGGTTTGCTGGAGGGAACGTCGGATTGCGCCACTTGCGCCACGCCGCTCTCCTCGGCGGAGCGGCGGGCCATCACGATCCGGCAGGAAGGCAACGCCACCACGATCGCCCGAGTCACTTGCCCGACGGCGCCGAAGTTCTGGCGGTGGCGCGACATTCCGTGGCCCAAAGTGGTGCAACGGGATGTCGAGTTCCTCGAACACGTGGAGCGGACCGACGAATGGAAACCGCAACTGCTGGCGGCGATTTTGTGCGGCGCCCTCGGGCTGACCGGCTATTTCCTGCAGCCCAGCCCGTGGGCGATTGGCAGTTACCTGGCGGCCTACCTGGCGGGCGGCTGGTACGCTTCGCTCGAAGTCTGGGAACTGCTGCAACAGCGCGCGATCGATGTCCATTTTCTCATGCTGGCGGTCGCCGCCGGCAGCGCGAGCATCGGCGCCTGGGGGGAAGGGGCGACGCTGCTGTTTTTGTTTTCGCTCTCGGGCGCGTTGGAGCACTTCGCCTTGGGCCGGACGCAGCGGGAAATCCGCTCGCTGTTCAAGGACGCCCCCAAAGTCGCGACGGTGCTGGATGAACAGGGCCGTGAACGCGCGGTTCCGGTCGAGCAATTGCGAGCGGGTCTGAAGCTGCTCATCAAGCCGGGCGAGAAATTTCCGGTCGATGCGGAAATCATCAAGGGCCAGACCGCCGCCGATGAGTCGAACCTCACCGGCGAAGCGACGCCGGTGGAAAAAGCCGTGGGCGACAGCGTCCTGGCCGGCACGCTCAATCTGTGGGGCGCGGTCGAAGCGGTGGCGCTGCGGCGCGCCAGCGAAAGCGCCTTGCAGAAGATCATTCATCTCATCAAGGAAGCTCAGCAGCAGAAGGCCCCGGCCCAGCGATTCACCGACCAGTTCAGCCGCCTTTACACCTACCTGGTGCTGGGGCTTTCGTTCGCGATGTTTTTTGTTTGGTGGCTGGGATTCGGCTTGGCGCCCTTCGAGACCGTTGGGACGGACAAGAGCGCATTTTATCGCACCATGACGCTGCTGGTGGTGGCGTCGCCGTGCGCGCTGGTGTTGTCGATTCCCTCGGCGGTGCTGGCGGCGATCGCCTGGGGCGCGCGGCACGGCGTGCTTTTTCGCGGCGGGGCGGCGGTGGAAAAATTGGCGGAAGTGAACGTGGTCGCCCTGGACAAGACCGGCACGCTGACGACCGGCGAATTGCGCGTGGAGCGGGTGGAGAGCTTTCCGCCTGGCCGGGAGACCGAAGTGGCGCAACTCTCCTATTCGCTGGAACGGCTTTCCACGCATCCGCTGGCGCGGGCCATCACTCGCCACGGCAAGCAACAGCAATATCCGGCGCTGGAATTTGACCACTTCGAATCGGTCACCGGTTTGGGGCTGCGGGCGCGCCGCGGCGATCAGAATTCGCTGCTCGGACGGCGCGAATGGCTCGCGTCGGGACCGCACGCCAGCGCGATCGCGCAGGTGCTGCCGGCGGAAGCGGGCCTGTCGGAAATCTGGCTGGCGCAAAACGGCTTGCTCGGGCGGATCGTGTTGCGCGACGACATTCGCCCGCAGGCGCGGCCGGTCCTCGAGGCGTTGCGCCAGGCCGGATTGCGGACGGTGGTGTTGACCGGCGACCGCCAGGCAGCCGCGGAATATCTCAAGACCCAGCTCCAACTCGAGGACGTGCGGGCGGAGCTTAAGCCGGAGCAAAAGGTGGCCGTGATCCAATCGCTCACCCAAAGCAACCAGCGCGTCGCCATGGTCGGGGACGGCGTAAACGACGCGCCCAGCCTGGCCGCCGCCCACATCGGCGTGGCTATGGGCGCGCGCGGCTCGGATGCCGCGCTCGAACAATCCGACGTGGTGCTGATGCACGACCGGTTGGAGAATTTTCTGGCCGCGTTCCGCTTGAGTCAGCGGGCGAGCCGCGTTATCCGGCAGAATCTGGTCATCTCCTTGGGCACCGTGCTGGTGCTGGTTTGTCTTGCGTTGCTGGGGCGGATTCCGCTGACGATCGGCGTGGTGGGGCACGAGGGGAGCACGGTGGTGGTGGTGATGAACAGCCTGCGACTGCTCTTCGGTTCGGAGAAAAATCCCTCAAAGAAATGATTCGGCCAGCGAAATTCAAAGGCGAGTTTACACAGGACCAAGTCTCTCTCGCAATGCGCGTGCTTGCAAGTTGGTGGCAGGATTAGTCGCTGTGCGCGTCGCGAATCGGTACTAAGACATCCCTGACAAAGAGTCCAGTGGCATCCAGTGTTTGATCAATTGTGGTTAAACAGTGCTCGATGAACTTATCGGTCAGGCAAAAGATCCAAGGCTCGTTGCCGGTGGTTGCGTGCAAGAACCAATCTGCTGGCCAATGTTCGTCCGCAATTCGTTTTGCAAATCGTTGACGCTCCCCCACCGGCCATTCAAATCCGTGGTGGAACATGTTGTTCCGATAAGCGAACAGAGCCGAAAGAGTTGGGGCGAAGTCTGATGGCAGCTTGGTAAGAAGCTCTACAGCTTCCGCGAGCTGAAGAATACCGCGAACCACGTTCTTCCTGGGCCGCTTGGCCGTGATGAGGAAATGGCAGTCCCATTGAAGTGCGTGGGCTGCGTTGGATCGGGCGTGTTGTTTCATCGGGTGGCTCGTCGGGTAGAATTCATTCCCGATAACGCGAAAGCACTGATGAAAGATTGTCTCAATCAACGGCGCCAGCATGCCCACGGCTGACATGCTGTGCGCGACGCTCTGATATATGGAGTGGTGAATTTCGTCCACCCACTGGTCAACGGCCCACTCGTCAGAAAGCCCTTTGAGATGGTGGGTATGTTCTTCAATATCCTTAATCTCTTTTGCCTGTTCCTCGTCGGCTTTTCGATTCCGGTGAAGAAGCCCGCGGATGGCAATGAGTTGCGAGTCCACATCGAAGTCCAACAACTTCAAGGCGTATACATAGTCTCGTGGTTCTAGTTCCGGCGTAGCGTCTGAGCAGCCATGCATAAAGCTCACTCCGATTCAAATGAAAAAGGCTTCTCCGGTCCAGGCCTGGATGGCTGCTCGAAACGCGCCTACCGCTTTTGGATTGGGAAGAAGCTTCGTGTGGATCGAAAACCAAAATGCTTGAGCGAAGTCGCTGTAAAGCTTCAGTTCATCAGGCCGTAGTGTTCGGGCGGCAGCCAGACGGCAGTTAAAGGGATTGCCTGTGTCTCTCCAGAACGGAACAGCGGCGATCATGTCTTTCGGGGGTGATTCGCGCGTTTGAAAAAACAGTACCGGCAAATCGTCAGAGATTTGGTGGCGAATGTTGAGGATCGATTCTGCAATAAATGGAAAATCAGATTCCACCGACTTGATCGGGCCGCCCCATCCAAGCGTGTACGTGCGAGCGATTTCTTGCCAAGATGTTTGGATCGTCAGTTTGGCGCGCAGCTTTGCTGCTTCTATTTTCGCTTGGGTTGGCATACAAGAGGAAAGGTGCTAGCGTCGCCGACTCGGCAGACTCAACGGGAAAGCTGGCTTGCTGTCATGGTAATGCATAGTGTTTGGAGAGTTTGGATTTGATGAAATCTTCGGTGAGTTTGTCTGCGACGGTAACATAAGTAAGATCCACATCGGCCTTACGGCACAGCTTTGCTTTGCGGTCGTCACGGCTCTGAACCGAACGCAGGTGGCGCTCGCCGCCCAGGTGCTCGAAAGCCTCGTAGTGCGGCTCGCCCTGATACTCAATGCCCAGCCGCAACTCAGGCAAATAAATGTCCAACTCCAATCCTCGCAAGAACCCCGGACGGGCACGGAAGATTATCTCGTGGCCCGGAAACAACCCTGAAACAATCCATCGCAAGAGAATCTCTGAACCTCCGGTCTTGCCGTGTGGTGGGAAACCTAAAGAACGGCGGAGACGCTCCTCGATCAGACGGTTTATCCGATGTTGCTGGCGCCTGAGTTTCTGGTGAACCGCGCGCGCTTCTACCAAGCCAGGATTGCACCCGCCGAACTTCGAGGGTGCGCGGTCGAGCGCGCCGTGGCCTAGCGCCTGGCCCACCAGAAGCTGCCGTATGCGGCGACGCCCATCGCTGGGATTAACCTCCACAAGTGCGGCAACCTCGTTGTCAGTCCCTCCGAGCAGCAGGTCGCCGAATGGTGACACGCCGGCTGCGAAAAGTGCGTAGTGAAAATACCAGCCGAGATGCTGTATAAAAATGGAATGCTCGGCGAGGTTGCTCCAGCGAATAGAGGGCACGCGCCGATTGCAGACATGGCAGACTGCGGCACGAAAAAGAGGCAGGGCCGAGAACTCCTCTATGGTGGAGGCCCGAAGCTGACTGAAGGATCGCAGGTCCGGTGGAATGAAAAAATCGACCAGCGTCTGACCGCGCGCGAGACGGTGAAAAAGATGCTGCGCGTTGATACGTAAGAAGCCCAACGCGGCCTCGCGCTGGCAAGCGCAGAACACTGGCTGCGACTGTTCCGACTCCTGAAAAAGGATCCAAGTGCCATAGCTCCCGGGGTAATGAACGATGGGGAATGGCAGCGTCTCGATGAAGTGGTGCTTTTCTCGGACCACATCCTTGTAGCTTTGCTGCCTCCATTCTGGCTTCTGCGGAATCTGGGTGTCGGAGGGGGACACGGCGACGCAGCCTGCTAGCGCTCAGGAGCCAGGGCCGCCGGGGCCGGTCGTCGCCGAAGCGGATGATGGGACGTTAGTCATGCCGATACACATGCCAAGCGCGACCGCTTTGCGCTCCAAGGGGTTAACCACACGGCGAAACGCATAAAATCTTTTATGCTGGAACTGCTGGGTTGGCCGGCTCGAGACCGTCAAATGCGAAAGGCCCACGATGGCCAATCGCGGTCAGCTTCAGCCAGTGGTCAAATCGCCGAACCCAAAGGTCAACCAAGAGCCACTCAACGACACGCTCATCGCTCCAACTCCGGGGAATCTCGGAGAATGGGCAAGCAGATGCCTGAGGTGGAAATATCATGCCAAGAAAGTCCAGGGCGCACTGAATCCGAAACAGGAGATACCATCTGACTGCAGAGGAAAGCTCGTGTGGAGCGATAGCATGCGTCGCTACGTGCCGGGATGCTGAATCGACCTCAAGTCGGAAAAGAAACTCCTCAGCAAAATAGTGGCGAGTCAGGTCATCCCAAGTTGGCTTTACCTCCATGAGGTTGTGCTTGTCCGCGCGGCGAAGGGCCAGCTCAGCCAACGCATCCTGAAGGAGACACTCAATCCTATCCCATCTCGCTGGAGAGTCCATAAGGTAGTAAGGCCGAACAGTGATTGTGCTGGGTTGTTCGCAGCCAGTTCCGCACGGATTGCAGTCTAATTCGTTTCACGGCAGGAAGATTATGGCTGCAAGAAATCCTTTGTCGAGCGCAATTCGCGCCGAATTCGCAGCAATGTTTTTCAATGCGGGCAGAACAGGTGCCAACGACCGTTGGCGGCGCCTAAATAACCGCCGACCTCCCCGTCGGCGCGCGCACTTTTCTGGTGCAACTCGGCCCGCAACCGTTGCTCGACCAACTGCGCCTTGAATTGACGGAACGATGGTTCCTGCTGGTATGATTACTGCGCCGAACGGGTTTGCCGCCGCGCGGCGTCCGCGCCGGAAGTCTGCCTCGCTTGCGCGGTGAGGTCGCGCCGACGGCCTGCGTCGGCAGGCGAAGTTCCCGCGGGTGGCGCCTGTCCCTTCGGACCGGCCGCTCGCGCTCCTTGATCTGCTTGAAAGTCGGCCACTGCTTGCCAGGCGGAATCATCCTCCAACAGCCGCTCGCAGTCGGCGCAAACGTTTGCGTTTCGGTTCCTTTCGGGACGCACGATCGGACCGCCACAACACCTGCACAATGTCGGTAGCATAACTTGCTGAACCTTGGTGTTTTTGGACGCTCGTGAACGAGCCGGGCAAGGAGAAGTTATGCACAAATTATTCACAGCCTGGATTGGATTCTACGGCACGTCGGCCCGGCGGCTGATTGGCCTAAGAGCGTGGCCGGAAATTCATTCTGGTTAGCCCTGACACTGGCTCACTGGCGTTGAATTGAGGCCGAGAGGGCCTTTCCAAGCCCCAGCGGGGCGGTATCTTTGTAGATGGCGAACGGCAAAAAATCAAAGCTCCGTGGGAGCGGCATCGAGGCTGAAGATGCCGCCCCGACGGGGCTTTCGACGAGGTGGGATCCGTTTGCTACAAATAGGTCGCTCCTACGGAGCTGCGGCCTCGCTCTTCCGGTCGGCGGGTCGCCGACCAGCACGGGCGAGTCGCCCGTGCTACCCATGTTCCGGACATCCTCTAAGGCCGGCGCAAGCGGTAAAATTTCCCGCCGCTGGCAGTCGCCAGGGACTCGGTGTCAGGCCGCTTGGTCATAACTGGAGTCTCTGTCTGGTCAACTCGACTGTGTTCGTCTCGTTCTGCTCCGGGTCAATCACCTCAAGCCGCACTTTTGTGCCCGCCGGTCCGCGAATGAGGTTGACGCACTCCTCAAGCCTCATGCCTTTGGTGGCGATCGCATCAATCTTATGGATGATGAAACCAGCCGACAGGCCGGCCTGCAACGCGGGAGAGTTTGGCAACACGTTGGCAACCTGAGGCGCGCCGGACTCCGGGTCCCATTTCAGTGCGGCGCCGATGCCAACGATCTCTCGCTGGGGACGCGCCCCGAACTCAAGCGCAGGGTCGGCAATGGGCACGCCCGTGTCGGTGACGTGAACTGGCAGGGGGTTGGTGTTGCCAGCCAGTCTGGTTTCCTTGGCTTTCGACAAATCTGTTGGCGCAGGTTTGTGGGGCCAAACATACCAAACGATCAGGCCGACGAGAACGACGCCCACAATCCATCCAACTGACGAGCGTTGAGTGCGTTTCATGTCTCCACCTGAGCAAATTCGACAGCCGGTTGAAAGGGCAAAAGCCAGGAAAGTTCTGCCCGCTTTTTCCCCCCTCCCCGCACATCTCATCAGGGAAGGAACAACAACCGAGCTTGACAACGCCGGCCGCTAATACTATCCATTTGGATAGTTATGGTCGAGCTGACGAACAAGCAGCGCCGGGTTTTCACCTTCATCGACGAACAGTTGGGCGCGGGCAAGCTCTGCCCGAGCCGGGAGGAAATTCGCCGGCACTTCGGTTTCCGCAGCCCGCGCGCCGTGGCGGACCACGTCGCCGCGCTGATTCGCAAGGGGTATTTGATGCGCGAGCCGGGCAAGGCCCGCTCCCTGCGGCCGGTGGCGCCGCTGAGCCGATTCCGAAGGCGGGTGGTGGCGGTGCCGATCCTCGGCTCGATTCCGGCGGGTTTCCCGGAGAACCTCGAGCCATTGGCCGAAGGGGCCATTCCCATCGACCTGGAAGCCCTCGGCATCACCTGGACGCGCCGCACCTTCGCCCTGGTCGCGCGCGGCGATTCGATGATCGGCAAGAACATCTGCGACGGTGACTGGGTGATTTTGGAGCATGGCCCGGAGCCGCGGCACGGGCAGGTCGTCGCGGCGCTCATTGACGGGGAAAGCACGCTCAAGACGTTCATTCGCAAAAACGGCAAGCCGTATCTGAAGGCGGAGAACGCGCGTTACCCGGACCTGATTCCGTCGGCCGACCTCACGATCCAGGGCGTATTCCGGGGGCTTATCCGCAGAGCGGAAAGGTAGAAGGCAGAATGCAGAACCCCGAAAGCTGCATTCTTCCTTCTTCCTTGCGTGCCATGCGCACCATAGTTCACTTGGACGCGGATGCGTTTTTCGCCAGCGTCGAGCAATCGGCCGACCCGCGCTTGCGCGGCAAACCAGTGGCCGTCGGCGGCGAGCGGCGCGGCATCATCGCCTCCGCGTCGTATGAAGCGCGCAAATTCGGCGTCTGGACGCCGATGCCGACCGTCCGGGCGCGCAAACTCTGCCCCAAACTGATCGTCCTGCCGGGCGACTTCGAGAAATACGAGCGCTTCTCCCGCTGGATGTTCTCGTACGCTTACGATTTCACGCCCGAAGTCGAACTCAGCGGCATCGATGAAGGCTATTTCGACCTGACGGCCACGCGCCAACCGGCCCTCGAGATCGCGCAAATCGTTCGCCGGGCCATCGGGCAATCCCTCAAGCTCACCGTCAGCGAAGGGATCGGCGCCAACAAGCTGGTCAGCCAAATTGCGTCGAAGCTCAACAAGCCGGCGGCGTTCCGGGTCGTCCCCGCCGGCCAGGAGACCCGGTTTCTCCATCCGCTGCCCAACCGCTGGCTGCCTGGCGTCGGGGCGCAGACTTCGGCGCGGCTCAATGCGGCGGGACTCGCCCAAATCGCCCACGTCGCGGCCACGCCATTGGAGTTGTTGGCATTGCTGCTGGGCCGCGCCGCGCCGGCCCTCCGGCAGTTCGCTCACGGTATCGACGAGCGGCCCATCATCCCGGCCAGCGCGCCCGCCAAGAGTTACAGCCAGCAGGAGACTTTCGCCGCCGACCTCACCGACGAGGAATACGCCCTGGCCGTACTCCAACGCATGGCCGACCATCTCTTCGCCAAGGTGCGCGCGGAACGAAAGAGCGTTCGGACCCTCACCGTGAAGGTCCGCTACAACGACATGGCCGAAGATCAATGCGGCGAGAGCCTCGCCGAACCGACCGATCTGGAGACCGACATCTACGGCCGGCTGCGCGCGATGCTGCGGCAGGCCTGGAAGCGCCGGGTAAGCCTCCGCATGGTTTCGTTGAAGCTCGCCCAGGTTTATGACGGGCTGTTTCGCGCCGAATTGCCGCTGGAAACCGCGGCGCCACAGCCCGCCGCCCGGCGGCGCCTGGCCCGGGCCGTGGACGAACTCCGTCAGGAGCACGGCGCGGCGGTGCTCCTGCGCGGACACGATTTTCGTTTGCGCGGCGCTCCGGACGACATCACTCCCGCCGCGCGCCCCGTTTCGACGATCGTTTCCCGCCCCTCCGCAAGTCCCCGCGTCCCCAGGGCTGCATCAAGCTCTCCATCCTCTCCCCGCGAGGAACGAGTGGGGAGAGGACCGAGGAGAGGGGAAACCAATAAAAACGCACCTCCTCTCCCCGGCCCTCTCCTCCATCGGATGGAGGAGAGGGAGAAATCGAGGAGCTTGATGCAGCCCTGCCGCGTCCCCAAGGCGCGCACCCTGGCCGGCTACGTCCCTTTGCGGGCGCATAGTTTCTATTCGTTTCTGGACTCGACGCTTTCGCCCGAGGCCATCGTGGCCCTGGCCAAAGAGCAGGCGCTGCCGGCGGTCGCCCTCACGGACACTGGCAACCTGCACGGCGCGGCCGAATTCGCGCTGGCCGCTCGCCAGGCGGGCATCAAGCCGATCCTTGGCGCCGAAATTCGCATCAACGGCCAGGCGGCGCTCCTCTATGTCGAATCGTCGCGCGGTTACCCCAATCTTTGCCAGTTGCTTTCGCGGCCGGCGGCGCCCGGCCGCAATGAAACCGGGCTGGACCATGAATCGGTCGCGGCCCAGCAACGCCGCTCCTTCGCCTTCGAGGACCTCGCCGGCCTTACGGATGGACTCATTGCCGTCAGCGCCGACACGCGGCTCGCCGGGTTGTTCGCCGGCCGTTTCTACCAGGCGGTGACGGCGCGCGATGCCGGCGGCGGCCAGCCGGCCGTGGCTTGCCCGGCAATTCATTACGCGGCGCCCGCCGACCGATTGAAGTTCGATATCCTGCAATCCATCCGCACGCGGACTTTGCTGCGGCAGAAGCACCCGGAAAAGCGCCTCGGCGGCCGGCTCCATTTCCGGGCGGCGGCCGAGCTGGCCACCGCCTGCCGGGACCACCCCGAGTGGCTGGCGCACTCGTTGGAAATCGCGGAACGCTGCTCGTTCGAGTTGCCCTTTGGCAAGCCGCAGTTTCCCGCCTTCGCGCCGCCCGATGGTTCGAGTCCGCGGGAATTCCTGCGGCGGCTCGTGCTGCGGGGACTGCGCGAGCGTTACGGCCGCCGCGCCGATCCGATCGCCAAACAAGTCAACGAAGAGCTGGCCATCATCAGCGCGGTGGGCTACGAGGAATATTTCCTGTTCGTGTGGGATCTCCTGCAGGCGTGCCGGCAGCAAGGCATCGCCTGGATTACCCGGGGCAGCGCGGCCGACAGCCTGGTCTGCTATTGCCTGCGCATCAGCGACGTTTGCCCCATCCGCTTCGATCTCTACTTCCGGCGTTTTCTCAATGCCGAGCGGATGGCGCTCAACAAACTGCCCGATATCGACATCGACTTTCCCCACGACCGCAAAGACGACGTGGTGGACCTGCTCTTCGCCCGGCATGGCCGCGAACACTGCGCGGTCGTCGGGGGCTTCAGCACCTATCAAGCCCGCGGCGCCGTCGCCGACGTGGCGAAAGTGCTGGGGGTGTCCGAGCATCAGGTCCGCCGCTTCACCGAGCATTTTCCGTGGGGCTTTGGCGGCGGCTGGGTGCCCGATGCGCCGGCCCCGAGCGGCGGCGCTCCCTTGATCGAGTTGCTGCGCGCCAGTCCCGAAAATCGCGACCTGCCGCTCGACGAAGAGCCGTATCGGACGGCGCTCGAAATGGCCGGGTTCCTCGACGGCTTCCCGCGCTATCCCAAAATGCACCCCTGCGGCGTCGTGTTGTCGCGCCAGCCAATGCGCGAGCTGACGCCCACCTTCATCTCGAACAAGGGCTATCCAACGACGCACTTCGACATGGATGCCGTGGAGGCCATTGGCCTGGTGAAAATCGACATCCTGGCCCAAGGCGGCCTGGCCGTGATGCGCGACGTCAAGTCGATGCTCGACCGGCGCGGCATCGTCGTGGACTTGGAACGCTGCCTCGCGCGGAACAAAGTGGATGGCCGATGCTTGCTCGGCAATCCGCAAGCGCCCGAACCGTGGCAGGACGACAACGTCTGGGAGATGATCGCCGGCGGCGGCGCGCGGGCGGTCCACCATATCGAGTCGCCGGCCATGACTTCGCTCTGCCGCATGACCAATGTCCGCGAGATCGACGGACTCGTGGCCATCGTCAGCGTCATCCGGCCGGGCGCCGCCAACGAGCAAAAGAAGCTCCGGTTCACCCGCTGTTACCAGGGACTGGAGCCGGTGACTTATCCCCATCCCTCGCTGGAGCCGTGCCTGCGGAGCACCTTCGGCCTGGTCGTTTATGAGGAGCACATCCTCCAAATCTGTGAAGCCTTCGCCGGGCTTCATCCCGGCCGCGCCGACGTCTTGCGCCGCGCCTTGAACAAACAAAAGCGCGCGGTCATCGAGGAAATCCGCGCCGAGTTCTTCGCCTCGGCCTTGGCGCGGGGACACACCCCGGCGAAGACCGCGGAAGTGTGGGGTCTGGTCACCGGCTTCGCGGGCTACGCGTTTTGCAAGGCCCATTCGACCGCTTACGGCGTCGAGGCCTATCAAGCCGCCTGGCTCAAGCGCTATTATCCGGCTGAATTCATGGCCGCCGTGCTCACCAACGGCAAGGGCTTCTACCATCCGCTGGTCTATGTCCTGGAATGCCATCGGCTGGGCCTCAAGCTCCTGCCCCCCTCCGTGAACGAGCCGGGCCCGGCGTTCACGGTTTCCGGCCGGTCCATTCGCGTGCCCCTGACGCGCGTGAAGGGGCTAACGACGCGCACGACCGGCGCGATCCTCGCGGAACGAGAGCGCGGGCCGTTCATCTCCTGGTCCGACTTTCACCGCCGGGTTGCGCCGTTGCCCGAAGAAATGGAAGCGATGATCCGTGTCGGCGCCGGCGATGAATTTGGCCAGCCGCGCACGGCGCAGTTTTGGGAAGCCCAATACTTGCACCGGGCCTTTGGCGGCGCGCGCGAACCGAACCAGGGCTGGCTCCTGCCGCCGCCCGGCCTGGACCGCTTGCCCGCGATCCCCTTGCGCGAGCCGTCCCGGCGCGAGCGCCTCGAAGCCGAGACCGGCCTGATCGGCTTTGCCGTCAGCGGGCATCCGTTGGAACTCCACGAGGACGTGGCGTGGCAGACCTACTGCCCGGTGGCCCGGCTCGGCGAACACATCGGCGAAGAGGTCGTCACCTGCGGTCTGGTGGTCGAACAACGCACCCATCATCAGATCACCGGCGAACCGATGAAATTCCTCTCGCTGGCCGACTGGACCGGCATCGTGGAAACCGAACTCTTTGCGCAAACCTATAAGAGCTACGGCCTTGCGACCGTTCGTTACCCGGTGTTGGAGGTCACCGCCACCGTCGAATCCTTCGAGAACGGACGCGGCTTTTCCCTGCGCGTTCTGCGCGCCGGCAAGCCCCGGACAAAGCAAAGTGGATCTGGCTGATGCCGACGAAACATCCCCCAGCCCAGGGCCGCATGGACGTTGCGCACCCGGCTGCGGTCCGCATCCAAGGAGATGGCCAAGGGGGTGGTGCAGCCGGCTTTCACCGAGGCGCCCGCTGCGGCGGTAACGCAGTGTTGAAAAACTTTCGCGGCGGCCTTAGGCTGCCTGCAAACTAAGAGAGGCCATCGGGCCTCCGCAACGAAAGGCACCATTATGACAACGAAAGCCAAACCGATCCCGGACGGTTTCCACACGATCACCCCCTACTTGACGATTCGCGACGCGGCCCGCGCGATTGACCATTACAAAAAGGCCTTCGGCGCCCGCGAACTGGTTCGCATGCCGTCGCCGGACGGCAAACGCATCATGCACGCCGAGCTGAAGATCGGCGATTCGCTGCTGATGATTTGCGACGAATGTCCGGAGATGGGCGCACGATCGCCGCAGGCGCTGGGCGGCACGCCGGCCGCTTTGCACTTGTACGTCGAGAACGTGGATCAAACGTTTGATCAGGCCGTGCGGGCCGGCGCCCAACCGCTCATGCCGGTGATGGACATGTTCTGGGGCGACCGCTACGGCAAATTGCGCGATCCATTCGGCCACGAATGGGGCCTGGCCACGCACCAGCGCGATCTGACGCCCGAAGAGATGAAGAAAGCCGCCGCCGCGGCGTTTTCGAAGATGCCAGCCTGCGCCGGCCAATCGTAGGCCTCCGGGCGGACCATTCATCCATTCGTCTCCCAAGGTTGGGGGGATCAGCGACGGGGACTCAGGCCGAACCGGCCCCAAAACGGGGCGGGATTCGTTTTGATCCTCCGGGGTTGGACTTTGCCATCGACAGGGTCGCGCGGGCGGCGATACTCCCCGCCGTCCCTGCTCGCATGAAGATCGTACAACTCATCTGCCAGGTCTTGCGTGTTCCTTCCGTACAGAAGAAAACCGCCAGTTCACAGGACGTCGTGCTCGTCCGCGCGCGCTCCGATTCGGGTTTGGAAGGCATTGGCGAGGCGGATGCATCGCCGGAAGTAGTGAAGGCGATCATCGACGCGCCGTTCAGCCATAACATCGCTTGCGGCCTGCGGGAAATTCTGCTCGGCGAAAATCCGCTCGAGACCGAGCGGCTCTGGCAAAAGATGCATCGCCGCACCCAATATTTTGGCCGCACGTCGGTGACCATCGCCGCCATGAGCGCGGTGGACATGGCGCTCTGGGACCTCAACGGAAAGCATTTCGGCGAACCGATTCACCGCTTGCTCGGCGGCCGGCAGCACGCGCGCATCAAGGCTTACGCCTCGATTCTGTTTGGCCGTGACGGCGCGGAAACCCGGGACATCGGCCGGCGCTGGATTCAGGCGGGCTACCAGGCGGTCAAGTTCGGTTGGGAGCCGATGGGGCAAAGCGAAGCGCTCGATCTGGAATTGGTGCGCGGCGCGCGCGAAGGCGTCGGGGCCAACGCCCTGCTGCTGATCGACGCCGGTTGTGTGTGGGATGCGCGCACGGCTTTGCGGCGCGCCCAGGCGTTTGCAGAGTACAACCTCGAGTGGCTCGAAGAACCGTTGCGGCCGGACGACGTGGACGGTTACGTCTGGCTCCGCGACCGTTCGCCGGTGCCGATCGCCGCGGGCGAAGCGGAGTGCGGGCGCGAATCGTTCCGGCCGTTGATCGACCGCCGCGCGCTGGACGTTTATCAAGTCGATCTCTCGCGTTGCGGTTTCCACGACGCGGCCTACATCAAGGGGCGCGTCGAGGAAATCGGCGCGCGGCTTTGCAATCATTGTTATACCAGCCCCGTCACCGTCGCCGCTTCGCTGCACTGGCTGAGCACCTGCCGGGACGCGTTCCTTTTCGAAGACAGCGTGGATGATTCACCGATGCGCCACGAGCTGACGCTCGAACGGATGCAGGCCAAGGATGGTTGGATCACCGTGCCCGACGCGCCGGGGTTGGGCGTCACCTTGAATGAGGAATTCATCGAGCGCTATTTGGTCGCGGAATCCGGCGGTTAATCCGAGCCGAACATGAGCGAACCGGCCACCTCCGCGAGCGTCCACTCGCTTCGTTTATCCGAGGAGCAATCGACCCGCGTCCGCTGGCACATCCTGGCGCTGCTGATGGCCTTGTGTTTCCTGAGCCACTTCAATCGCGTCAGCATGTCCGTGGCCGGCAACGACCGCATCATGGAGCAGTATTCCATTTCGCCGACGAAGATGGGCGCGGTCTATTCGGCCTTCCTGCTGGTCTATTCGATCGGCATGATCCCCGGCGGCTTTTACATCGACCGATGCGGGGCGCGTGTCGCGCTCATAACCATGGGCTTTGGCACAGCGTTGTTCGGCGCGCTGACCGGCGGGATCGGCTTCATCTGCCACGCCGCGAGCCAGGCCCTGGCCGGCTTGATCGTGGTCCGGTCGTTGATGGGGTTGTCTGCCACTCCGCTGCATCCCGGGAGCGCGCGGGCCGTGGGAAACTGGTTTCCATTTTCCGAGCGCGGACGGGCCAACGGGCTGGTCACCGGCGCGGCGATCATCGGAGTGGCCGCAAGTTACAAGGGTTTCGGCGCGCTGATTCACTGGTTCGATTGGCCGGTGGCGTTTCTAATCACCGGCGGTCTCATGGCCGCGCTCAGCTTGCTCTTCGCCCTCTATGCGACCGAGCAGCCGGCGCAACACCGCTGGATCAATCGCCGCGAGCAGCGGCTTATCGCCGGCAACCAGCCGGGCGCGGAAAACGCCCCCGCCGCGCCGGCCGCGGGCTGGCGGAGCTTGTTGACGAACCGGAGCCTGCTCTTGCTCACGTTGAGTTATGCGGCGGTAGGTTACTTCCAATATCTGTTCGTCTATTGGATGCAGTACTATTTTGACAAAGAGTTGCATCTGGGCGAAAAAGCCAGCCACTTTTACGCGGGCATTCCGCAACTGGCCATGGCCCTGACCATGCCGTGTGGTGGCTGGCTCGCGGACCGATTGCAGCGCTCCTTCGGTCCGCGCCTGGCGCGCGGCCTGGTTTCGGCGTCGGGAATGGTTGCGGGCGCGGCGCTACTGGGTTTGGGGATTCTCGCGCGTGAGCCGCTTTGGATTGTCACCTGGTTCACGCTGGCCCTAGGCTCGCTCGGCGTGAGCGAGGCGCCGTTTTGGGCGACGGCCGTCGAACTGGGTGGCCGGCGCGGCGGGACGGCCGCGGCGATCTGCAACACCGGTGGCAATCTCGGCGGCATGTTGGCGCCGGTGCTCACGCCGCTGATTAGCGGCGCATTCGGTTGGGCATGGGGAATTAGTCTGGGTGGCGCGATTTGTCTGCTGGGCGCCGTTTGCTGGCGCTGGATTGATCCTGCCACTCGCCAGGAATAACGGCGCATTCAAATGAACCAAATCGATTTGCACGACAAAAACGCGGTGGTCACCGGCGCGGCGCGGGGCATTGGCTTCACCATTGTTGAACGCCTGCTCGCTTCGGGCGCCCGCTGCAGTCTCTGGGACATGGACCGCGAAGGCCTTGCCGCCGCCGCCGATAGCCTGGCCGCCCCAGACGAGATCGAAGCGGTAGTCGTCAACGTCACCAAACCGGAGTCGGTGCAGGCGGCCACGGAAAAAACAGCCAAACGATTCGGCCCGATCGACATTCTTGTGAACAATGCCGGCATTGCCGGCGCGAGCAAAATGACCTGGGAATTGACACCCGCCGAATGGCAGGAGGTCTTGCAGGTGGATCTCTTTGGAGTTTATCTCTGCTGCCATGCGATCGTGCCGCGCATGATCGAGCGCGGTTATGGCCGCATCGTCAACATCGCCTCGATCGCCGGCAAGGAAGGCAACCCGAATGCCTCCCATTACAGCGCGGCCAAGGGCGGGGTGATCGCGTTGACGAAATCCATCGGCAAAGAGCTGGCCAAGTCGGGCGTCATCGTGAACTGCGTTACCCCGGCGGTAATCGAAACGGACATCCTCAAACAAGTCACCCCGCAGCATATCGAATACATGCTCTCGAAAATTCCAATGGGCCGCTTTGGGCGGAAGGAGGAGGCCGCCGCGCTGGTCGCCTGGCTCTGTTCGCAGGACTGTTCCTTCAGCACCGGCGCGGTCTTCGACCTGTCCGGCGGCCGCGCGACTTATTAGCGATTGGTCAGGCTGAGAGAATGTGCGGAAATCAGATCGGTCGTGCTCGCTGGCCGTCGCCCCCTTCTTGTCCCGGCCCTAATGAATGTGCATGGCACGCCTGCCCGTGTGGTCAGTTCAAAAACGGCCAGTTCCGTGCGACTAGCACCCTTTGGTGGTTGCGCATTTACGCAAGCGAACTTGGCTTCGCCCGCCGCTTGAGGTTTTCAAGTCCAATGTCTCCTCAACAAATAGTTGTGCCAGTGATGATGCCGTGAGGGTCATATTTACCTTGTCGTTTGACTGTTTGGCCAGCGCGTAAGCTTGCTTCAACAGTTGAACCCGCTGGTTAAGCTCCGTCGTGTAGTCCGCCTTGGTCGCGATTATGCTGGGAAGCCTGCCGTACTTGGTCTCCAGGCGTTCGAGGTAACGCAAAAGGTCCTCAGTGAGGCGCTGTGAATTCGCGTTGTCCTCAGCGCACACAGCATTTGCAATCTTCGCGGCGAAGTCTTTAACGACCTCCCAATCTTCGGTGCTGATTCCATCGGTAGTCACATCGATACCTCTGCGAAACGTTGTTTTGGCGGCTTGATTCGATGTCATCAAATTCACAGGGTCAAATACGCCGTTACGGTAAGCCGTCGGCAGCTATGGCGCGCTCCGATGTTTCGGGTTCCAATAAGTTGGCGTCCGGATACTTCACCCGAAGCCTTCGCGGCGTGTCCGCAAGAGTATCGGAGCCATCCTCAATGCGTCAAGACTCGAGTCCGGTGTTTCCGCATTAGTTATAGATGATTTCAGCCGTCCCTTCGGGACTTGCTCCTCACTGCTGCTTAACCCAGCCTTGAAAGGCTGGGCTATTCTCGATGGTCCCTCCGGGACATGGTCTGTACGTTACGCCGGTGAATTTGTGCGTCGCCGCCGCTGTTTGGACTCTTTTAGAGCGTGTCCGGAAAATGGGTCGCACGGGCGACTCGCCGACCGGAAGAGTGAGGCCGCAGCTCCGTAGGACTTGAATCCGACGTGAAGGCGGATTCAAGTCCTACGGAGCTTTGGTTTTTGCCGTTCGCTATCTACATATATGCCGCCCCGATGGGGGCTGGGAAAGGCGCCCTTCGCCTTGAATTCAATGGCCGTGGGCTCGCGGCCTGCCCTTCAAGCAGAGCCTGGCCGGTGCGACTCCGGCCACGGATGCCACTCTCTGAATGAAGGATTCTGAATGCAGAACGATGAAGGACTGCGGTGAAGGTGTGGGGTTGCTGCTGCTGCGTCCCGTCTCGCCGCTTGCAATTCTCCCCGTGGAGTGTTAAAGACGCGCTGTCATGCAAACGTCTATGAAGCGTTACTGGAATCTCTCACTGTGGGCGGGATTTCTTCTTGTAGTCGCCGGGGTCTTGAGTTACATCCCCATCTTTGCGTTGTTTCCCATCACGCGAGATTTTCCGTGGGCGAACCTTTTGCTTTTTTTGGCGGGCGGAGTTTTGCTCTTTCGGGGCCTGACACGGGCCTTTCGGCAGCCGGAACTCTATCGCGGCAAAATCCTCGGCTCCATCCTGACCGCTCTCAGCGTGGTGGCCGTGAGCTTGTTCGTATTCGGCGTTTTCTACGAGTTCAGGCAGGTGCCGGCTTCGGCGGCAGCGCCGCGCGTCGGGGAGAAGGCGCCGGATTTCACTCTGCCGGATCAAAATGGCAAGCCGGTGGCGCTCGCCGAGCTCCTCTCCTCGCCGCCGCCCGGCGCGGGAAGCGCAAGAGCCAACGGCGTCTTGCTGATTTTCTACCGCGGCTACTGGTGACCGCTTTGCAACTCCGAGTTGCGGAGTTTTCAGCAGCGGCTCCCGGACTTCAACACGCGCGGCATCCGCGTGGTCGCCATCAGCGTTGACGCGCCGGAGGTCAATCGCCGGCACTGCCAAAAGCTGGGCTTCACTTATACCTTCCTATCCGACTCGAAGGCCGAGGTCATCCGGCGCTACGATCTCCTGCACCTAGGCGGCGGACCTAAGGGCAGCGACGTCGCCCGCCCCGCCGAATTCCTGATCGACTCAATCGGCGCGATCCGCTGGGTGAATTTGACCGAGAGCCTCGCAGTCCGGGCGCGCCCCGACCAAGTGCTCAAGGCATTCGATGACCTGAAGCAGAGCTCGCCAGCCGGGGCGGGAATTCAACCTTCGGGTTTGTTGTTCGGTGCCAGCGCTTCGACGGGCCGCTGATCATCGACTGATCTGGTTAAAATCCCGCCTCCGAGGGATGAGCAGCGGCAAGGCAATCGTTCAGGATCGGACTTGCTAAGACGGTTTGAGGTATCCCGTTAGCCGAACAGTCCAGGCGGCGGCCTGCGAAGCCGCAAAGGCTGGGGGAATTCCAACACGGCTTCCAATTCAGGAATACGCCGAACGATCAGCGTGCTCCTGTGTCGCCGCCTGGAGGCAACCGACGCGCGCGCCAAGGTTCACTTGGCGGTGGTTTGGTTTCGCACGACAGTCCGAGCGTTTCGTTCACCAAACGGCTGAAGGCGGTGGCGCCGGTGACGGCCACGTCGGGGACGATCCACGCGTTGCGTTCGCCAACGATTTGCACATATGCATCGGGCGAACGGCTCGGCGGCTCGGCGGCTCCCTGTCGAGTTGTTCGCTGTTTGCCGTCAAAAAAGAAATGGCGAAGCAATGGCACAATGAGATTGGCGCTCCCGCAAGCGGGATGAGGATTCGTCTAGCGAATCAGTCCTGACGCCCCGGACAAAGATCTCAAACCCGGTATTTGGACCAGTGCTCTTCGCTTCGCCGGTTCTATTCCTACGCAAATCGTGAAAAAAGGCAAGCACTAAATCCGCGCCAAATGGGGAGAGATCCAGTTTGACGGATCCCCCAAAGATGGACTGATGGCGCGGGCGCGGTTCAACGGACGGGTCAGGCGGCTCCGCGAGCAAGATTTTAAAGGCGGCAATGGAATGCAGGCATCCACGCGGGCGCAACTCCCGCCCGGCCAACTGCCGGCGCGCGGCTGTGTGCGAAGCATCAGCCGCAGCACGCCAATCTTCTCCAACGCCCTGCGGCTGGGTCTGCGACCACAGCCGCGCTCCAACCATTTTCCGCGACGCGAACACCGGTGCCGGCCAGGACTGCACAGACCTGGCTGCGGCGGTTCAACTCCGCCTTCGCGTCGCGTTGGGTTGCAAGCATTGCAGTGGTGCAGCGGTCTCTTCGTCAATGCAGAAGGAAGAAGGAAGAATGCAGAAACAATTCGCGCAGCATGAAGCGGGCTGGTCCCCGATCCGTGGTCAACGCGAAAACCACTTTAGTAGTCCGTTTAAAAACTCGCCTGACACTGCAGCGGCGGTCTGTGACCGCCGGATTCCCGCAGAAATATACGCGTCGGCGCTCACAGAGCGCCGCTACAAGCCGCTTTTTCGACGGGCTGTTAGACCTGCGATGCCGAAAGTGCTCGCAAAGCGCCACAGTTTATGATAGAGGGATGTCCCATCGCGAGCGCCTGTGAAGTAGCACCGCTTCATTTTGGACAACGGTGACCGCTTCAGGCCCGAGAAATACACAAACGGAATCATGCAGGCAGAAATCCTGGCGGGGCAGATAACGCAATGGGCGAGCGCACTCGTGCGTTCAACACTCTCTCGGACCGCCCTTTGCCTCTGCCTGGCGCTGGCGAGTGCGGGTTTTAGCCGGGCGGACAGCGTGGTGACGAATTGCACCGAAACCGATTTGCGGGCCGCGCTCAGCGGGGGCGGACAGGTCACGTTTGCCTGCGACGGCGTTGTCGGGCTATCCGGCCCGCTGATTATCGGCAACGACACCACTGTCGATGCGGCCGGGCATGAAGTGACGATCAGTGGCGGCAATTCCGTGCGGTTATTCGAGATTAAACCGGGTGCGGCCCTCGAGTTAAAACATCTGTCGCTGGCTGACGGATTCGTGCGAGGGACAAATTCGTCGGTCGGCAATGGCAGCGGCGGCGACGGCCTTGGAGGCGCGGTGTGGAACCAGGCCGGGACGTTGCAAGCGACCGATTGTCTGTTCGCAAATAATGCCGCTTTCGGCGGCATCGGCGGACCCGGCGTCAGCGGGACCATCGCGTTCAACTTCGGCGGCGGCGGCTTGGGCGGGGCGATTTACAACGATACGGGCACGTTGCGGCTGACGAACGTGGTGTTCAGCGATAACGTCGCCCAGGGAGGCCAGGGCGGGCCTGCCCCCTCCTCAACTCCATCCAAAGGCGGTAGCGGCGGTCCCTCCGTCGGCGGTGCTATTTACAGCCGCACCGGTCTGGTGACGATTGCCAGTTGTCGCTTTATCAGTAACTCGGCGCCGGCCAGCGTTCCGGGTCCGGCCAATGGTTACAATCCAAGCAGCGGCTCGGCGGTCGCCGGTGCCTTGTATTGTCTTGCGGGAACGACGGTCATTTTCGATAGCCGGTTTGAGCGCCAGTCCGTCGGTGGCGGCCGCTGGTTTTGCGATGCCGCGGCCGGAGCGCTTTTCCAAGCGGCCGGGTCTCTCTGGATCAGCGGTTGCACGTTCGCCACGAATAAGGTGGCCGGCGGCGATGGAATTATTATCGGCAGCGGTAGCAATGCCGGCAGCGCCGATGGAGGCGCGCTCATGCTCTCCTTCATGGCAACGGGCGTACAGGGACAGGTAAAGCTGTTCTGCGATGCGGTTATTTCCAACTCTTGCTTCGTGGGCAATGTGGCGAAGGGCGGGTTGCAGGGTCCGGCGGTCGGCACAGCCGGATATGCCCGCGGAGGTGCGGTGGCATCTTCCGGCAATCTCCAAATGCTCAACTGCACCCTGACGGCCAATGTCGCCCGAGGAGGGGACATCACCTTTCCGAGCTTTCCTCTGAGCAGCGCGTACGGCGGCGCACTTTTTCTCAACAACACCTCCATCCTGACGCACGTTACGATCGCTGCCAATAGCGTCAACACGGGCACGGGCGCCGGCAGCTTCGGGAGCAGTTCCAGCGTGGCTCTCGGCGGAGGAGTATATCTCAGCAGCGGTAAGGTTTATGTGCGCAACTCGATTCTGTCGTCGAACGTCCCGAGTAACTGCGCCGGCGCACTCATTGACAACGGCAACAGCATCAGTTCAGATGCAACCTGTGCTTTCTCGGCGCCGGGCGGCTACAACACTATGGACCCGATGCTGGCTCCCCTGGGCGCTTACGGCGGACCGACCCTGACGATGGCGCTACGCCCGGGCAGCCCGGCCATCGATGCCGCGAACCCGGCCTTCTGCCTCGCCACCGACCAGCGCGGCGTGCCCCGCCCGCAAGGCCGCGGCTGCGACATCGGCGCGGTTGAGGCCGCTATTCTGTCGCTCCAGAAGCGAAACGATGGGAACTGGGGGATCACGCGGGGAGCGGTGCCGGGCGCAACCTGCACCTTGCAGACATCGGCCAACCTCTTAGATTGGATTGATCTCCAAACCGTCGTTGCTGACCAGAACGGACGAGTCGAGTTCTTGGTACCAGACGCCGCTTCCAGTGTTCAGTTCTTCCGCAGTGCCGGTGAGCCTTGATCAAATAAATTGCACTCAAGAATTGCCCCGCCTTCTGCCGCGTCGGCGCGCACTAAATGGAGAACGCGATCCAATCCACGCTCGGCCGACCGTTTGTAATGTATGAACACCAAAGACCTCCTCTCCCTCGGCCTGCCGCTCGGTGCAGCGCAGGGACGGGCGACGGATTTTAGTTCCAAATTCATCCTCTGCGGCGGCGGCAAGCCGCGGCCGGCGAGGGGTTGAATTTCCAGACTCAGCCCTGGCGGCAGGAACGCTGGGGTTGACCGTGCTGTGAAACATGTTACACTTTATCCGTGAAAACAATCACGATTCGGGATTTGCGGCTGCGGTGGCCGGAAATGGAAAAGTCGTTGCAGATCGAGCACGAACTCCTCGTCACCCGTGATGGACGGCCGGTGGCCAAGCTGGTTCGAGTCGCCGAAACCAGGGCCAAACGCAAGCGCTGGAATCCCGCGGCGCACAAGCGGTGGCTCAAGAAGTTTTGGGGCAACAAGCAGGTTCGCCTGGTGGACAAGTATCTCCAGGCTGACCGTGAGGACCGGAAACTTTCCGCCGCAAGATGATCTATCTGGATTCCAGTTCACTGCTCAAGTTGCTGTGGAATGAGCCGGAAAGTTCAGCGGTGATCGACGCGATCGCCGCCGAAACCGGGGTGGTGGTTTCTGAGCTCGCGGAGATGGAGACCTCGGTGCAACTAAAGGCCGCTTATCTCGGAGGCGACTACACCTTGCCGCGGTGGCGCCGGTTGGAAGCGCAATTTGCCGCTCTTCGCAATCAGCCCCCTTACGAGTTTCGGACTTTGCCCGGCGCGGTGTTCCAAACTGCGTTGCGCCAACACCGGCGTTCCGGCGACGTCCATTGCCGCACGCTGGATCGTTTGCACTTGGCCGCGATGGAGGAGTTGAAAGTCTCGCGTCTGATGACGCACGATGAAGGACAGTCCAAAGCCGCCGTCGAGGCAGGTTTTGAAGTCGTTCGCCCGGGTCACGTTTGACGAGCTGCTGGAACTGACCGCGGCTCTTCCGATTTTCTCATGAACACCAAAGACCTCATCTCTCTTGGCGTGCCGCTCGGTGCTGCGCAGCGGCGCGCGACGGATTTCATCAGTAAGCTCATTCTCGGCGGCGGCGACAAGACGCGGTTGCGCGAGGAAGTCGCGGCGATTGTGCGAAATCCCGCCGCGTTCACGGATGACCCATTGCGCGGCGATTTCGCGCGGGCGCTACTCGAGGCGCCTCCCCCGTCGCGAACCGAGCCAGCAAAGTATTGCCAGTGGGGTGAAGGACTCGAGCCCGACGCTGTGATGCAGATGGAGAACGCCTGTTTTCTGCCGGTCTCGGTCGCGGGCGCGTTGGCCTGCCCATCGGTGGCGTGCTCGCCACGGACAACGCGGTCATCCCCTACGCTGTGGGGGTCGATATCGCCTGCCGCATGAAGTTGACCGTGCTGGATATTCCCGCGCACGACCTGGAGCGCAGGCAGGACCGGCTCACGCGCGCCATCGAGGCGGAGACGCGCTTCGGCGTTGGCTCGACGTTCCGGGAGCGGCGCGACCACGAGGTGCTGGAGGCCGATTGGAACGTGAGTCCGATCACGAAGTCGAATAGAGACCGCGCCTGGGCGCAACTTGGCACCAGCGGCAGCGGCAATCATTTTGTCGAGTTTGGCACGTTCACCGTGCTGGACAGCGCGGTGGGACTGGCGCCGGGCGAATATGTCGCCTTGCTCAGCCACAGCGGCAGTCGCGGTACCGGCGCGGCCGTTTGCAACCACTACAGCAAAGTCGCCGCGCAGCGGCGCCCCAAGCTGCCGAAGGAAATGAGCCGGCTTGCCTGGCTCTCGCTCGATGGAGCGGACGGCCAGGAGTATTGGGCGGCGATGGAGTTGATGGGCCGATACGCGGCGGCCAACCATGCGCTCATCCATCGGCACGTGGCGGCCAACCTCGGCGCCCGGGTGTTGCTCGACATCGAGAACCATCACAACTTCGCCTGGAAGGAGCGGCACGTGATCAATGGCGTGGAGCGCGAGGTGATCGTGCATCGCAAAGGCGCCACGCCGGCGGGCGAGGGGGTGCTAGGTATTATCCCCGGCTCGATGGCGTCGCCGGGATTCGTCGTGCGCGGCAAAGGTAAAGCGGAATCATTGAACTCGGCTGCCCACGGCGCCGGACGCGTAATGAGCCGCACCCGCGCGGCGCAAACGTTCAACTGGAAGGAGGTCAACGCGCACCTGCGCGAACGCGGCGTCAAGCTCATCTCCGCCGGCCTTGACGAGGTGCCGATGGTTTATAAGGACATTCACCAAGTGATGGCCGCACAGAGCGACCTGGTGGAAGCGATCGGTCGTTTCGATCCAAAACTGGTGAAAATGGCCCCCAGCGGCGAGCGGCCGGAGGATTGATCGTTTGCGACCTGAGTTTTCAAGCAGACAAGGCGTGGAAAGGCGAAGATAGTCGAAGATAGTCGAAGGAAGGCGTTCAGCCGCAGGTGTCGCTCTCATAACCGCCAGCAAGACAACAGCTTACAGTGAAACCAGAACCGCTGTTGGCCAAAGATCGCATTGAAAGCCGCCACTGGTGAATTTTTGCCGTGGCCTTGACAGGGTGTTGGCCAAACCTATAGTTCGCCAAAAATGCGTGGTTCCACGTCAACGGGGACGAGCCGGGATGCCTCGGGGTCAGAGGCGATACTCAACCAACTCAAAGAGTTTCATTCAGCCGGACGCGGTTTTTGGAGCGATGTTCCGGACCGGGATTGGAACAGTTGGCACTGGCAGTTAAGAAACCGGATCACCACCCTCGCCCAGCTCCAGCGCCTGATGCCAACGCTGACGCCGGAAGAATACGCGGGCACCCGATTAGCCAATACCAAACTTGCCCTGGCCATCACCCCCTATTTTTTCAACCTGATCGATCCGACGGATGAAAATTGCCCGATCCGCCGCCAGGTGGTACCGCGCATCGAGGAAACCACCACCGCATCGTGGGAGATGAGCGATCCGTGCGGCGAAGACCGTCATTCGCCGGTCCCCGGCCTGGTTCATCGTTATCCCGATCGCGTGCTTTTCCTGGTGACCGATCGCTGCGCGAGTTATTGCCGCTACTGCACGCGCTCGCGACTGGTGAGCAACGCGACCGGCTATGATTTTCATCCGGACTTCGGGCGGCAGATTGACTATGTTCGCAAACACCCGGAGGTGCGCGACGTGCTGTTGAGTGGCGGCGATCCGCTTTTGTTCAGCGACGAGAAGCTCGAACTCCTGCTGCGCGAACTGCGCGCCATCCGGCACGTCGAATTGCTCCGCCTCGGCACGCGCATCCCGATCTTTCTGCCGCAGCGCGTCACCTCCGAGCTCGGCGCGATGCTCAAGAAATACCATCCGCTTTTCGTCAGTATTCACTCGAACCATCCGCGCGAACTGACGACCGAGGTGCGCGAGGCGCTGAGCCGGTTGGCTGACGCCGGCATTCCGCTGGGCAACCAATCCGTCCTGCTCCGCGACGTGAACGACGATGTGACCGTGATGCGCGCACTCGTGCAAAAGCTTTTGATCTGCCGGGTCAAGCCGTATTACCTCTACCAGTGCGATTTGATTTCCGGTTCCGCGCACCTGCGCACCAGCGTGCGCAAGGGGCTGGAGATCATGGAAGGTCTGCGCGGTCACACCACCGGTTATGCCGTCCCCCAATACGTGATCGACGCGCCTGGCGGCGGTGGCAAGGTGCCGGTGAGCCCGGACTATGTTGTGACACGTAACGCCGACCGGGTGCTCATCCGTAACTTTGAAGGAAAGATTTTCGAATATCCCGAAGCGGCCGACGGCACGCCGCTGGTCGAAGCCCCGCGCGAGCTCGAGGTGCCGGAGTTGGTTTAGGCACCGACCGTGCGCCGCAAATCTTCACCTGCCAAACCGGGCCGCGTCAAAAAAATCATCGGTAAATTGCGAGCGGCGTATCCCGACGCGCATTGCGAGTTAAATTACGCGAACCCGCTCGAACTGCTGATTGCCACCATCCTCTCCGCCCGGTGCACCGACAAGCAGGTGAACGTCGTGACCGCCGAGCTGTTCCGGAAATACCGCGCCGCCAAGGATTACGCGGCAGCGGCGCCGGCGGCTTTGGCGGCGGAGATCCGGCGCATCGGGCTTTTCCGCAGCAAGGCGAAAAACATCCAGGCCTGCTGTCGCAAACTCGTCGAGCGCCACGGGGGCGAAGTGCCGCGCACGATGGAGGAGTTGACCCAGCTCGACGGCGTGGGGCGCAAAACGGCCAACGTCGTGCTCGGAAACGCGTTCGATATCAACGCCGGCATCGTCGTCGATACGCACGTGGCCCGATTGGCGGGGCGGCTCGGCCTCACGGTTGAGAAAACGCCGGAGAAAATCGAGCCGGCGTTGCAAAAACTCCTCCCGCAGGATCAGTGGACGTTGTTCAGTCACTGGCTGATCTGGCACGGGCGCCGCCGCTGCTTCGCGCGCAAGCCGGACTGCGCGAGCTGTGAGATCGAGCACCTCTGTCCGCGCATTGGCGTGGCACGATAGGACCCGGCAATGGCGGGGCGTTTCGGCTTTGGCGGCGCTGACACACGGGTTCGGTCCTTTCTTCCGTCGCGCGTCCGTGATTTAGTCCTCGGCGGTGTCCGCGATTCCTCAAGACTGGCTGCTGCTTCACACCGGCTATCGGCCGGCCGCCGAAAACATGGCGATGGACGAAGCCTTGCTCGAGGCCGCGCCGCAATCCGGGAAAGCGGTGTTGCGTTTTTACGGCTGGACCGAGCCGGCGGCTACATTCGGTTATTTCCAGAGGTATTCCCAAGTCGCGGCGATGACCCGGTTGCGTCCGCTGGTGCGGCGTCCCACCGGCGGCGGTCTGGTGCCGCACGACGGAGACTGGACGTACAGCCTGATCTTTCCGCCCACCGATCCCTGGTATGACTTAAAGGCGGTCAAAAGCTACGAGCGGGTGCATGCGTGGATTCAGTCTTCCTTCGCGCAGGCGGGCGTGGCCACCGAGTTGTGCGCGGGCGCGTTCGGCAAAACGCCCGGGCAGTGTTTCGCGGGGGCGGAACCGTTCGATCTGCTTTGGCAGGCCCGCAAGATCGCCGGCGCCGCGCAACGCCGCAATCGCCACGGTTTGTTGGTCCAAGGCTCGATCCAGCCCCCTCCTGGCGTTGCCAAGGCCGATTGGCAGGAGGCGTTGTGCGACACTGCCCATCGACGATGTGGCGTGAACTGGCAGCCGTTGGAGGCCAGACCTGCGTTGGAGGGCCGCGCCAGTGATCTGGCGCAACAAAAGTTTTCCCAGCCATCGTACAACGAGCGCCGGTAACAGGCCGCGGCCTCGCCAGAGTCGAAGGCGTGCCCGACTTGCCGCTTGAACTTTGACCGCGCGGCTCGCACTTTTCGCAGATGAAACTGGCATTCGGGAAAAAGTGGTCTTCGTGGATGCGCTTGGCCTGCCTAGTCGTCACGGTCGCGCTCCTGTTTTCCGTTTTTCGCCGGATCGACCGGGCGGCTTTCCTGGCCGCGCTCGGACGGACGAGCGTCCGTTGGTTTGCCCTGGCTTTTCTGGCCTACGGCTTTGCCTTGTGGCTCGTCTCGCTCCGCTGGCACCTGGCGCTGCGTTTGACGGCGCGTGCGGTTCATGCCGCCGCAAGTTACCGTTTGCTCTTGGTCGGCCACTTTTTCTCTTCGATCTTCGTTGGCGCGGCGGGCGGTGATCTGGCCAAGTCAGCGATTTACGCGCGCTGGTTTCGGTTTCCGTTGCCCGAGGTGATTGCGGCCGCGCCGCTTGATCGGGTGCTCGGGTTGGGAGGAACGGTTCTCCTGGGTGGTGGCCTCGCTTTGGTAGTCGCCGCCAACGGCAGTCTCGGGCAATTGCCGAGTCTCCACCTGCAGTTGCCAAGCCTGTGGTTGGTGGGGATGCTTAGTCTGGCGGGGCTGGCAATCATTGCGATCGTATCCCGGCGGCCGCTGGGCGAAGGCTCTTGGGCACGCGCCCTGCGCGCGTTTCGGTCGGGCGGCCGCCGACTGTTGGTGACGCCGGAGGTGGCGGCGCCTGGACTGTTGTTCGCGCTGGGGGCGCAGGTGGCATTGAGTTCGGTACTGGCGCTCAACTTGCGGGCGGTCACGCCGGAACCGCTGCGGTGGGCTCCGATGGCTTGGACGTTTCCAGCGATCACGCTCGTGAGTTGCCTGCCGTTCACCTTTGCGGGCGCCGGAGTGCGCGAAGTGGCGGCGCTGACGTTCTTGGGAACCTACGGCGTGCCGGCCGGCGATTGCGTCGCGGCGGCGCTGCTGACGTTGGTTCAGAAACTGGTCTGGGCGCTCGCCGGTGGCGGCATCCTGTGGCGGGAGGAAGCCTTTCACTCGAAGTTCAAGGACCGGCCGCTGCCGCAGACCCTCTCGATCGTAATCCCCGCGCTCAACGAGGCAGCAACGCTGCCCGAAACCGTCCGGCGCGCGCGCGCCAATCCGGAAGTTCGCGAAATCATCCTGGTCGATGGGGGCAGCGGCGACGCGACGCGGGCTGTGGCCGAAGAACTCGGCTGCCGTGTCCTTGCTGCTCCGTCCGGCCGCGGCGGGCAAATGCGCGCGGGCGCAAGGCAGACCCAAGGCGACGTGGTGTTGCTGCTGCACGCGGACACGTGGCTGCCGCCCGAGGCCGGTCACGCCGTACTGAACTGTCTGCGCGACAACCACGTGGTGGCGGGCGGTTTTTGGAAAAAGTTCAACGACACCCCATTCCTGCTGCTCGGCTCGCGCTGGAAATGCGCCGTGCGGATGATGATCGGGCGGCGCATCGTTGGCGACCAAGGGATGTTCATCCGGTCCCAGGTTCTGGAAAAAGTCGGCGGCGTGCCGGACCTCCCGCTCATGGAGGAGTTTGAATTGTGCCGCCGCTTGCGAAAGGAGGGGCGGCTGGCGCTGGCGGATGCCACGGTGGTCACTTCGGCGCGGCGCTTTAAGAAACTGGGGATCATCCGTACCTACGTGCGAATGTGGTGGGTCACCACACTATATCGACTGGGCCGGCCGGCGCATGAGCTGCTGCGGATTTATGAGAAGGAATAATCGTGGCCGTCAACAGCGTGACGCGGAAATGCCGCCCGCGAGTTCTGCCGGCGCACCTGGAAGCGCTGCAAGGGTGTTGCCGGGGTGGCTTTCGATCGGTTTGGACAATCTCGACGACGGAGGTTTAAGGTGGGAATGAAGGGTGATAGAGTTGAGGAAATGTCACAACTTCAGCCACCGGACGCGCACCACCTGATCGCTGCGATTGGCTGGTTGGAACTAGGCAACCATGTGGAAGCGGGGGAGGAAATTGCGAAAATCTCGCCCGCTTTTATTACGCATCCGGACGTGTTGGAAGTGCGCTGGGCCGTGTGCGCCTCCGGCCAAAGCTGGGAGGCGGCGTTGCTCGTAGCCGAAATTCTTGTGGACAAAGCTCCGGAACGGGACTCGGGCTGGATCCATCGCGCGTATGCGGCGCGCCGGGTGAAGGATGGGGGCCTCCAGAAGGCCTGGGATGCTTTGCGCCCCGCGTTCGAGAAATTTCCGAAAACTTCAATGATCCCGTACAACCTCGCCTGTTATGCGGCGCAGTTTGGCCGGCTGGAAGAGGCCTGGCAGTGGCTGCACAAGGCGATGGCAGCGGCTGGAGACACCCAGCATATCAAGCGGATGGCCCTGGCGGACGCAGATTTGCAAACGTTATGGGAGCGGATTCGAGGCCTGTAAGGTGGTTCGAAAAAGCCTGGGACGGAGCGCGGGGTGAAACCCGGCGGAGCGTCCTGCCGTGGCGCACGGAGCAGGCTTCCGCCCGCTTCGTTCCGTAGTCTTGAGGTTTCTCGATTTTCACTTATGCGGGGAACGGTTGTGACGATAATAGACATTAGCCAGGCATGTCAACGCGGCCAAAAATCCAGTTCCTGGACGACTACCAGGACTCCCTGGTTTCGCGCGGGGAACGGTTGTACCGCCACCCGCCAAGCCTGCCGCCGCACACGGCCGGCTCCGGTGCGGGGGCCTTGAGGTTGCGGGACCCGAGCGAGTTCAATCTGCCGGGCGCTGATCGCAACCCGCGCGAGATGAACGGACAGCCGGTCGGCCAAATGCAGCAGGTGACCACAAGATCGCAACGGAAAGGAGCCGACGCCAGCCGTGGCAAACGGCGGCTGTGGGCCGGTGTCCGCTCACGCTTTTTCTCCGATCCGGCGCGCCAGGCCCTGAAACTCATTCCCACCTCATGGGCTTCGTAACGCAGTTCTTCATCAAACCCAGCAAAGGGACGCTCGTGCAATTGCCGACGGGCAGCTTTACGATCGATCCCCAGGGGAAACTGATGACCTCGACCCTCCCGCAAACGTTCCCGACGCCGCTCGTCCAGGCCGTCGGCGATCAGGTTCTGACCGCCTTCCGCTCAGCCAAACAAGTGCAAATGCCGCTGGCCGAGCTTATCATTCAGTATGCGGCGCTCAAGCTGGTGGCCCGCGAGCAGCGCGGCGGCGCCATCGTATTCTTCCTTCCCGCCCAACCCCAAACCAAGCGCGCGTGAGCGGCGGGCCGGAAAAGGTTCCTCAAATCCTGGCGAGGAAATCTAGCCGTTGGTTTAAGCAGCACTCGCGCCTCCCCGCGCTTCACGCGATTCAGATACTCCGGGTAAAAGTGCTAAATGGGCTTAAGGGCGATGGCTTTTATCACGATTACCGAAGTACCGGTTGGTGTGGCGGTATGTGACTTTTTTCGACAAATGAGCAAGCTAGAACAATCTCTCGGCAACGGCCAGACTGAGGCCGCCGTTTCATCCCTTCCCAACACGAAAGCCATGCGCGTGCTCTTGATCGAGGACGAGCCCCTGACACGTCTGGTGCTTCTGCAAAAGCTCCGAACCGCGGGCCTCGAAGTCGATTTCGCCCCCAACGGACGGATCGCCCTGGAGAAACTTCGCAGCGGTCGCCCAGACGCGATCTTTATGGACCTCCTGCTTCCCTATGTTAAAGGCGAGGGAGTGATCAAGCAAGCCCGCCGCGAACCCGTGTTTGCGGACCGCCCGATTTATGTTTGCACCAGCGCAGCCCTCATGGACGCGTGGACGCGGCGAGGGATCAAAGCCGGGGCAACGAAGGTTTTTAACAAGGCGTCCACTCCGATCGACCAAATCATCGCTGAGGTGGCGGCAGACTTGCTGAGTCACGGCCCCGCGGCAGACGCGCCTGTCGCGCTCCCACCGGACCAGGCTGAGCCGGAGCCGCTCAACGAAAGCTCAGCCAAACTCGACGGGGATATTTTTTCTTCGGACCTGGCCCCGGAACCGGCCACGCCAGAGCAGGAGAAAGAGGCACACGCCCCGAAGACGCCCTCCAAGCCGTCCGGCTTCATGCAGCGGGCCTTGAAAACCCTCGGGCTGGCCAGGACAACCCAGGCGCCCAGTGAGCCTGCCGCGCCTGCCGATCCAGTACCGATTCCCGCCGCCCAAGACCCGGACGGCCCGAGCGCAGATACCGCCATCTGGTTCCGTGTCGGCCCAAAGTCGAAACCCGAGAACCCGGCCGCTGAAGAACCCGCCACACCGGCTGGCCGGATGAATTCGATCCCCATCAGCCCCGATATCGGGATCCTTCAGATCGACAAAGAGCGGAAGATTGTTTCCGCGAGTGATCTTTGTGCCGCCATTTTCAGTTGGGAAGGCCCGGAGTTGATCGGCCAGGATTTTGGCGTACTGCTCGATGGCGGTCTCGACAATGAGGTTGGACGATTCCTCCAACGAACCGAGGCGGCAGAGCAAAGTTCCGAAAGGTCTTCATTCTCCGTGACTGCCCGGAAAAAGGACGGCGCCGAATTTCCAGCATCCGTCGTCCTGACGCGCCGGTCCGCCGACTCCCGCTTTTGCTGGACGGCCATTTTTCGAGTTTCTACCTCCGGCGCCGATGCTTCGATCCAAACGCCGATCGCCGCGATCCAGGACAGCCGCGCCGCAGAAGCGCAGCCGGCAGACGTGGCTATGATCCAGTTCCAACCTCAGGAGTCGCAAGTGGCCGCCGCAAGCGACCATGAAGAGGTGCAAAAGCAGTTCCAGGCCGTTTCCGCCGAAGCAGCGCGGCACCGTGAGTCGCTCGCCAAGAGCCAGACGGAGCATGACGAGCTGGTAGGGCGGATTTCTTCGCATGAGCTTGAGCTCAACCGGGCCCAGACAGCGTTGGAACGGGAGCTTCAAGAGCGCAAGCAACTTCAACAAACGTTGGAGCAACTCACGCGCGCTAAAACCGAACTTGAGCAGCAGTTGGCCGAGCAACGTCGGAGCCAGGAAGAGCTGGAGAAATCCGCCGGCCAACTCCGCGACCAACTCAATGAGGCCAAAGCCGCGGCCGACCGGGCGGAGGCGGCTTTCCGTCAAGAAGGCGGCCGGGCCAATCGATTCGAAGAGGATTTGGCCAACCTCCGGAAGGGGTACGACGAACTCAATGGCAAGCTGGCGGCCGAACAACAGGCGGCGGCGGAGTCCCGGCGGCGGAGCGAGGAACTGGAGAACCGGCTGCGCGAGAACGCCACCGAGTTGGAACGCGTCAAAGCCGAACTCGCCAAGCACGCCGAGGAACGGGGACGTTTGGAGTCCGAATGGCGCGAGCAACTCGACACGGCTAATGCGCTGACCAAAAAGATGGAAACCGCCTGGCTGGAAGAAGCCGGCCGCAACAAGGCTTTTGAAGAGCGCCTGCGAATCCTCAGCCGCAGTCTGAAGCTCGAACAGGCCGAACGCACCAAACGCTTCGAAGTGGAAGTGGCCGGGCTGGGACAGGAACGTGACGAACTTAACGGCAAGCTGTTGGCTGAACAACAGGCCGCGGCGGAATCCAAGCTGCGGGCCGACGCGCTGGAAAGCCACCTGCGCGACAGCGCCGAGGAGGTGGAAGCGGCCAAGGCAAAACTGGAAACCCAGGCTGCGGAACAAAAACGGTTGGAATCCGAATGGCGCGAACAACTCAATACCGCCGAGGCGCTGACCAAGAAGCTGGAAGCGGCCTGGTTGGAAGCCGACGCGCGCAACAAGCGCTTCGAACAGGAACTGGCCGGTCTCCGGCAGGTGCGCGACGACCTTAACGGCAAGCTCACGGCCGAACAACAGGCCGCGGCCGAATCCAAGCGGCGGGTCGAAGAGCTGGAAAGCCGACTGCGCGAAAACACCGCCGAACTGGAGCGCGTCAAAGCCGACCGCAGCGAACACTTTGAACAGCAATTGACCAGCCTCCAGCAGGTTCGCGATGAACTGAGCGGGGAATTGAAATCCGAGCAGCAGGCCACCGCCCAGTCCAGACAGCGCAGCGACGACCTCGAAAACCGGCTGCGCGAAAACACCGCCGAGCTGGAGCGTATCAAGACGGACCGGGACAAGACCGCCGAGCAACAAGCCTCGCTGGAATCCGAACTGCGCGGCCAACTCGATACCGCGAAGGCCGCCGCCGAGCGGGCGGATGCCGCCCTAAGGCAACAGGCCGCGCAGTGCCGCCAGGTCGAACATGACCTGGTTAGCCTCCGGCAGGCGCGCGACGAACTCAATGGCAAGCTGACCGCCGAACAACAGGCGGCGGTGCAGTCCCGGCAGCGCGGCGAAGAGTTGGAAAACCGCCTGCGCGAGAGCGCCGCCGAGTTGGAGCGCTTCAAGGCCGAGCGCGACCATCACGCGGCCGAACAAGCGTGCCTGGAGTTGCAACTGCGCGGCCAACTCGATGCCGCGAAGGCCGCCGCCGGACGGGCCGAAGCCGCCCTGGAGGAAGAAGCGGCGCGCAACGGGGGCTTTGAAGAGCGGCTGCGAATCTTCGGCAACAGTCTGCGGCAGGAGGAAGCCCAGCGCAACCAGCGGTTTGAAGAGGAACTGGTGGCGCTGCGGCAGACGCGGGGCGACCTGAGCGGCAAGCTGGCCGCCGAGCAACAGGAGACGGCCGAGTCCCGGCGGCGCACCGAGGAGCTGGAGCAGCGGCTGGGCCAGAACGCCGGCGAGCTGGAACGGGTCAAAGCCGAGTTGCACGAGCAAGCCGAGGAACGGGCCGGTCTGGAGTCCGACTGGCGCGAACAACTGGAAGCGGCCAATGCGCTGACCAAGAAGTTGGAAACGGCCTGGTTGGAAGAGGCGGGGCGCAACAAGGGATTTGAAGAGCGCCTGCGAATCCTCGGCAACAGTCTCAAGCTCGAGCAAGTCGAACGCACCAAGCGATTCGACCAGGAAGGGGCCGAATACCGCCAGGCAAGCGACGAACTGCAAAGCAAGCTCACGGCCGAGCACCAGGCGGCGGCCGAGTCCAGGCGGCGGGCCGAGGAATTGGAAAGCCGCCTGCGCGACCGCGGCGCGGAAGTGGAACGAGTCAAGGCCGAGCTGGAAAAGCAAACGGCGGAACAAAAGCGTTTGGAGTCCGAATGGCGCGAACAACTCAATACCGCCGAGGCCCTGGCCAAGCAGTTGGAGGCGGCGTGGTTGAAAGCGCACGGGCGCAATAAGCGCTTCGAGCAGGAACTGGCCGGTCTCCGACAGTTACAGGAGGAGCTTAACGGCAAGCTGACGGCCGAACAACAGTCCGCGGCTGAATCCAAGCGGCGCGCCGAAGAACTGGAAAGCCGCCTGCGCGAAAACACCTTCGAACTGGAGCGCGTCAAAGCCGAACTGCGACAAGCCGACCGCAGCGAACACTTTGAGCTGCGACTGACCAACCTCCAGCAGGTTCGCGATGAACTGAGCGGCGAATTGAAATCCGAGCAGCAGGCCACCGCCCGCTCTACCCAGCGCGGCGAGGACCTTGAAAACCGGCTGCGCGAGAACACCGCCGAGTTGGAGCGCGTCAAGTCGGACCGGGACAAGACCGCCGAGCAACAAGCCTCGCTGGAATCCGAACTGCGCGGCCAACTCGATGCCGCGAAGGCCGCCGCCGAGCGGGCCGAAGGCGCCCTCAAGGGAAAGGCCGCCCAGTGTACCCAGGTCGAACACGACCTGGCCAGCCTCCGGCAGGCGCGCGACGAACTCAATGGCAAGCTGACCGCCGAACAACAGGCGGCGGCGCAGTCCCGGCAGCGCGGCGAAGAACTGGAAAACCGGCTGCGCGAGAGCGCCGCCGAGTTGGAGCGCTTCAAGGCCGAGCGCGACAACCACGCCGCCGAACAAGCGCGCCTGGAGTCGCAACTGCGCGCCCAACTCGACGCCGCCAAGGGCGCCGCCGCACGGGCGGAAGCCAGCCTGGAAGAAGAAGCGGCGCGCAACGTGGGCTTTGAAGAGCGGCTGCGAATCTTCGGCAACAGTCTGCGGCAGGAGGAAGCCCAGCGCAACCAGCGGTTTGAAGAGGAACTGGTGGCGCTGCGGCAGACGCGGGGCGACCTGAGCGGCAAGCTGACCGCCGAGCAACAGGAGACGGCCGAGTCCCGGCGGCGCACCGAGGAGCTGGAGCAGCGGCTGGGCCAGAACGCTGGCGAGCTGGAACGCGTCAAAGCCGAGCTGCACAGTAACTTCGACGCGGAACTGGCCGCCCTTCGGCAGGCGCGCGACGAACTCAGCGGCAAGCTGACGGTCGAGCAACAGGCGGCGGCGGAGTCCCGGCGGCGGAGCGAGGAACTGGAGCAGCGGCTGCGCGAGAACGCCGGCGAGTTGGAACGCGTCAAGGCCGAACTGCACGAGCAAGCCGGGGAACGATCGGGCCTGGAATCCCAACTGCGCGCGCAACTCGACGCGGCCAAAGCAGGAGCCGCGGAGGCGAAAGCCGCCATCAAGGAGGCAATTGCCCAATCGAAACGGTCCGCGAAGCGTTTCGAAAACGAGCTGGCGAACCTCCGGCAGGAGCGCCATCAAGTTTACGACAAGTTCATTGCCGAACAGCAGGCGGGCGCAAAATCCAAGCGCCGCGTCAAGGAACTCGAGAAAAGCCTGCGCGAAACCGCGGCCTCTTTTGCGACCTTCAAAACGGAGCTGGACTCGCGCGTCGCGGAGCGCGCTCGGCTCGAATCCGAATCGGGCGCCGAGCTGGAGGCGGCGAAGGGGGCGGCGCAACGGGCGGACGCGGCTCACAAGGAGGAAACCGCGCGATGCAGCCGGCTGGAACAGGAATTGGCCGATCTCCGCCGGAAGCGCGAGGAACTGTGCGCGCGGTTGGCGGCGGAGCAGAAAATGGTCGCCGAATCCAGGCATCGCGTCGAGGAGCTCGAAAGCCGCTTGCGCGAGAGCGCCGCGGAATTGGAGCGCGCCAAAGCTGACTTGGAAAGCGAGGCGGCGGACCCCGGCGAGGTGGCCGAGTTGAAAGCTCGCGTCCACGACGGCGTCGCGTCCCAGGCCCGGCTGACCGCCGAACTGGAGAAGCAACGGGGTGAGCGGCGCCGCACTGAGCGCCGCGCTGGCTCCCTCTCGGCGAAGTTGGAGAAACTGCACGCGGACCTCAGCCAGCACCTCGAATCGGAGCGGGCCGCCCACACCCGGATCAGCGAGCTCGAACAACAACTGCGCGAAAAAGAGGAGGCGGTGGTTCGGGCGAGCGCCCAGTTGCAGCAAGAAACCGCCGACCGGCAATTGGCCGAAGAACAGTTGCGCGCCGTGGGCGACATGAGCGCCCAGTGGCGTCAATATCTCTCGCTGTTCGACGAGTCCAAGCAGGCCTTTAAACGCGCCCAAGCGGACCTGGAAGCGCGGCTGCAGACCAATCTGGACAGCTTGAGCGAGTGCGAATCGAAGTTGCAACAGGAGGCCGGCGAACGCCAGCGCCTGGAGGAAACTTTGGCCGCCGCCAAACGCCACGCCCACGACCAATCCCAAAGGAGCGCGGTTGAACTGTCCAAGCTTCAATCGGCGTTGCTGGTGGAGCAGTTTGAACGGAAACGGCTGGAGGGCGAGGCCATCCAATCCCGCTATTGCTCGCTCGATTCGGCCCGTGTTGGCCGCACGACGGTGAACCGGCTCCGCAGGCAAATCCGGCAGCCCCTCGATAGCCTGGTGCAGTCCACCCGTCGCCTGTTGGAAGTCCAACTGGATGAGGAGCAAACCAAGCTGGTGGAAGCGGTGCTCGAAAACGCCCTCGTGCTGCAGAGCAGCCTCCAGGAAGCGGGAACCGCGAATGGTAATTCGCCTCGCGCCGAAGGCGAAGGCCAACTCGACAAATAACCGAAACCGCCTGAGGCGCGGATCGTAGCAAGGAGTCGGCCAACGACAAGGCCGATGCCACCGAGCTTGGCGCGCGGTGTTCCAGCATCCAGCTAATCAAAACCGCTCCCATTATTTGTCCCGTGAAACCTCCTCAAGCCCGCGGCGGGCGAGACGGCCGTGGGGGTTCGGCGGCCAGCGATAATTTCTTAAAAAGATTCCGCAAAGGGCTTGTCCCATGCGTCTAGTCTAAGTCTATGACTTTGAAAATGGCCGCGCTGCTGGCTTTATTGCCGCTGGGTTTCGATCAAACCCGCGCCTCCGCGCGTCCCGGCGAACCGGCGCGGGAAGGCGGCAAGGCGGCCGGCGCCGCGCAGCGGATTTCGTTTGCGCAGACCGTCACGCCCGTGTTGCAGGAGTATTGCTACCCCTGCCACGGCAACGGCAAGAAAAAGGGGGGCCTGGCGCTCGATGCGTATAAGGACGAAGGGTCCGCCTTCAAAGACCGCCAGGTGTGGGAAAAGGTGCTGGAGAACCTCAGCCTGCACGTCATGCCGCCGGAAAACAAGCGCCAGCCGTCCCAAGCCGAACGGGACTTGATCGCCCAATGGATCGAGAGCGAGATTCTGCACTGCGATTGCCAGCATCCCGACCCGGGCCGCGTCACCTTGCGGCGGCTCAATCGCGCCGAATACAACAACACCATTCGCGATCTGGTGGGCGTGGATTTCCATCCGGCGGATGATTTTCCGGCCGACGACGTGGGGTATGGCTTCGACAACATCGGCGACGTGCTTTCGCTGCCCCCGATCCTGATTGAGAAATACCTGGGCGCCGCGGAAAAGATTCTGAGCCAGGCCATCGTGACCGATTTGCGAACCACCGCCTGGACGAACCGTTTCTACGCCGCCGCGCTGGAGGGCACCGCGCCGGGCGATGCGAACGCCCAAGGGATGCGCGCCCTGGTTCGCGAAGGGGATATTCACCTGCAATTCGAGTTTGCCCGCGATGGCGAGTATGTCTTGCGGGCCCGGGCGTACGGCGAACAAGCCGGGCCGGAACCGGCGCGCATGGCCTTTCTACTTGACGACAAGGAAGTTCAGCGGTTCGAGGTCACCGCCGAACTGCCCGCGCCGCGGATTTACGAAATGCGCCTGTCCCTGGCGCCCGGCAAAAGGAAATTCGCCGCCGCTTACCTGAATAATTATTTTAACGCCCAGGAGCCGGACCCGAAGAAGCGCGACCGCAATCTTATCATCGACTACCTCGAGATCGTGGTCCCGGCGGCGGCGGGTCCGGTCCCGCTGCCGGAATCGCACCAGCGGATCTTTATCTGCCAGCCGACGCCGGAAACGAAAACGGAATGCGCCCGCCAGATCCTTCAACATTTTGCCCAACGCGCCTACCGCCGGCCAGTCAGCCCGGAAGAAGTGAATCGCCTCGCCGGTTTCGTCGCGCTGGCCGAGCAGGAAAAAGACAGCTTCGAAGCGGGAATCAAGCTGGCGCTGCAGGCGGTGTTGGTTTCGCCCCATTTTCTCTTTCGCGGCGAGTTGCAGCCGGATCCGATCGACCCGGCTGCCATTCATCCGATCGATGAATATGCGCTGGCCTCGCGACTCTCCTATTTCCTGTGGAGCAGCATGCCCGACGACGAACTGTTCGCGGAGGCCGGGCGTGGAAGCTTGCGCAAGAATCTGGAGGCGCAAGTCAGGCGGATGTTGAAAAGCCCGAAGAGCCGGGCCTTGGTGGAAAACTTCGCGGACCAGTGGCTGCAAATCCGCAATTTGAGCCTGGTGTCGCCGGCCAGGGAAGTCTTTCCCAGCTTCGACGAAGAGTTGCGCGCGGCAATGCAGAAGGAGACGGAACTATTCTTCGGCACGATTATGCGGGAAGACCGCAGCGTCCTGGAGTTTCTCGACGCGCGTTACACCTTCTTGAACGAGCGTCTGGCGCGCCATTACGGCATTAGCGGCGTCAAAGGCGAAGCCTTTCAGCGCGTCGCTTTCAAGCACGGTCAACGTGGCGGGTTGTTGACGCAGGCCAGCATCCTGACCATCACTTCCAACCCGACGCGCACTTCGCCGGTCAAGCGCGGCAAATGGGTCCTGGAAAACATCCTGGGTAGTCCCCCGCCGCCGCCGCCGCCGGGGGTGCCGGAGTTAAAAGAGGGCCAGGCCGCGGCGCTGACCGGCACCTTACGCCAGCGGATGGAGCAGCATCGCGCCAACGCGCTCTGCGCCTCCTGTCACGCGCGGATGGACCCGATCGGGTTCGGCTTTGAAAACTTCGACGGCCTCGGCGCCTGGCGCGAGAAAGATGGAAACTTTCCCATCGATCCTGCCGGTCAATTGGTCAGCGGCGAAACCTTCAAAGGACCGGCGGACCTCAAGGCCATTCTGCTGAAACGAAAGAAAGACGTTTTCGTCCGTTGCCTGTCCGAGAAAATGCTGACCTACGCCCTGGGCCGTGGATTGGATTATTATGACAAGTGCGCGCTCGATGGGATTTGCAAGGAAGTGGCCAAGCGCAAATACAAATTCACGAGTCTCGTCCTGGGCGTCGTCAAGAGCACGCCCTTTGAGAAGCGGCGCGGTGAAACGGAGCGGCTGGCGCAAACGGCGCCGTGATGGGAATCAGTAGGAGAAGCGAAAGAAAACCGCGTGGTTACAATTCGTTCCAGGAGTTGATAATGAAGCCGCGGATCGGCGGTATGCTGGCCAAGGACTCATCGTAGTGGACCGCCGCGTTTCCTCTCATGGTTGCGTCGTGGGCCATCACAGCGCCAAAAATCACCGCGCTCCCGCCGGTCAAATCCGACGTCCCAGACAGCGCGATCGAGGTATTACTTGGCAATCCAAAATATAGAAAGCTCGCCGCGCCGTTATTCGGATTGAAGATGGCTTGAAAGCTGGCGCTGGCGCCCCCCATATAGAGCCTCAAGCTGGCGCCGGGCGCGATTAGAAGAAAGTCGCCAAGGTCGAAGAGAATATTGCCGGTCACGTAAAGCGTCGCGTTGCCAGTAACGAGCACCTTGCCGCCAAGGGTGGAGGAGAGATAATTTCCATTGCCAAGGACGTACGCATAATTGGTGCCTCCGTAGCTCCCGGAGGCGGGAGCCGCGGCGGCAGCGAAGGGCGCCTGCACATCGGGGAAACTCACGTTGAAATCATTTTGCACCCAGCCAGGCTGAATCCCGGACATGCCGGCTTGGTTCCAGGCGACGCTGCCAATCGCTCCGTTGGGTCCGGTGCTAGGCGTGACGCCTGGCCCCGTCAATGCGTGGCCCCAAATATTCGCGTTACCGACGTTGAACATGCCATTGGCGCAGGTTACGTCTCCCTTGTCGCCCGCCTTGGCCGGATCGTACGCGCCGTTGGTGCTCTTTTTAGGGTCCCGCGGATCATAGCTATCGGTGGTCACGTTGTTGCCGTTCTGGTTGACGGTGCCTTGAAGGATCAGGGCGCCGGTGAACGCGTTTTGGTTTTGCGTCGTCACCTGCACCGAACGGGAAACATAGGTCGAACTTCCCGGCATCGGAG
>WNGR01000074.1_pt1 | contig 91970 bp, 83 predicted proteins | sample 5407581 | NCBI WGS metagenome assembly WNGR01 (sample SAMN13153383, study PRJNA577476) | soil metagenome | isolation source: 80 cm soil or saprolite under Garry oak tree replicate 2 | place: USA:California | collected 2016-06-15
AGGACGCTGTTGTCTCGTATGTGCGAACTGGTGCAGCATGCGACTGGTTCGGTGCGAGTGGTTGCGCCGCGGGGACGTTACGCCGATCGTGGCGTTCTGATTGCAGAAGACCGCTGGCCTGATGAGGGTCCGCTGGGCGGGATCATTACTGCGTTGCTCGCAAGCGAGGACTCCGGCAGCAAACGCGAATGGAATTTGATCGTGAGCTGCGACATGCCCTTCCTGACGCGCGAATGGCTTGAGTATCTATGCATGCGCGCTCTGGCTAGTGATGCGGAGGTGGTCGTTCCACAATCTGCGTACGGGCTGGAGCCGCTGTGCGCGTGCTGGCGGACGGCGGCAGCGGCTCCTTTGCGGGCTGCCTTCGACGAAAATGTGCGGAAAGTGACCGAGGCTATGAAACTCCTGCGAATGGAAGTCCTTGACGAGGCGCACTGGAAACGGTTTGATAGCGCGGGCCGGCTTTTCTGGAATATGAATACGCCGCAGGACTACGAATCTACGTTGCGGACCTGGAGAACGGGACAAACGTGAGCGAAAGGGACACCACGAACACCGGGGAATCGGCCGGAGAAAAATCCGCCAATTATTTTGAATTCCGCGAAGTTTCAAAAGCGTTTGACGACCGTCCGGTGCTGAATCAAGTCAGCTTCGCGGTGAAGCGCGGAGAAACGTGCGTCATCATGGGACGCAGCGGAGTAGGAAAATCCGTCTCGCTGAAACACATCATGGGATTTCTGCGCGCCGATTCGGGACAGGTTTTTATTGACGGCGTCGACGTAACGAATTATACCGAGCAACAATTCTACGAGGTGCGCCGCAGGGTGACCATGGTGTTTCAGTCCGGGGCGCTCTTTGATTCGCTCACGGTGCGCGAAAACATAGCCTTTCCGCTGATCGACCAGCCAGGACTCTCTTACGAGGACGTCGAGGCGTACACGGACAAACTCGCAAAAGAATTGGAAGTCGAGGATGTGCTGGACAAAGTGCCGAGCGAATTGTCCACTGGAACGAAACGCGCAGTCGCGATTGCGCGCGCGCTGGCGCAGAATCCGGAAGCGATTCTTTACGACGAGCCCACCACAATGGTTGACCCGATCATGGTTGGCCACATGAGCGATCTTATCTCAAAGCTCAAAGGTAAATTTCACCGGACGTCGATCGTTGTAACGCACGACACCCACCTGGCGCGAAAATTGGCGGACACCATCGTGTTCCTGCAGGAAGGCCAGGCGACCGTGTTTTCTTCCTGGGCGGAATTTGAAAATTCGCCTGATCCTTTCTTTCACAACTTCCTGATGCAGGATCAACTCATTCCGGCGCTGGATGTGACTTTGTGAGCCCGTCCGCAAACGGCTCTGCTGATCCACGCAGTCAACTTCGCCGCGAGATGGGATTCTGGGACGTTCTTCTGTTCAACATTGCTACCGTTCTGGGGCCGCGCTGGGTTGCTGCTGCGGCGCACAACGGCACCTCTTCGATTAGCTTGTGGATACTCGCCGCAGTTCTCTTTTTTGTGCCGATGGCGCTGGTCATCAACGAACTGTCATCACGGTTCCCGGAAGAAGGTGGGTTGTACGTCTGGTCCAAGGAAGCCTTTGGAGATTTTCACGGCTTCGTTGCGGGATGGACTTACTGGGTGTACACGATTTTTTATTTTCCTGGGCTGTTGCTGGCGAGCACTTCCATGAGCGCGTACGTGATCGGTGGCAAAGGAGCGGAGCTGGCGCAAGACAGAATCTATCTGCTCGTGGGTTCGCTGGGGCTGCTCTTCATCGCGGTAATGCTGAACATCATCGGCCTGAACGTTGGCAAGTGGCTGCAAAACGCCGGGGGAGTTTCCACCTATCTGCCGCTGCTCATTCTTGTCGCGATTGGTGGAGTGATTTGGCTGAAGCACGGTTCGGTCACTCACTTCACGTTGTCAAACATCATGCCCACGTGGAACTGGGACACCGTCAATTTCTGGTCTCAGATTGCATTCGCGTTTACCGGACTTGAATTGGTTTCCGCGATGAGCGGCGAAATCCGCGAACCCAGGCGCACGCTGCCTCGTGCAGCGCTGACCGCTGCGGCCTTGATCGCCGCAATGTATATCGTCGGAACGCTTTCCGTCTTGGCGCTGGTGCCGGCCGGTGAAGTTGATCCCAAGAGCGGTGTGTTTCACGCCATCACGGTCGGATCTGTCGCGCTGAAAATTGGCTTCGTCGGTGTTCTTGCCGCATTGCTCGTGACGATCGGCAACGCTGGCGGCGTGGGAAGCACTGTCGCCGGGATCGCGCGTGTGCCGTTCGTCGTCGGGATCGATAGATATTTGCCCAAGGCTTTTGGAAAGATCCATCCGCGCTGGAAGACACCTTATGTTTCGATCATCGTGCAGGCCATCGCTTCTGCGCTGGTGCTGTTGCTTAGCCAAATTAATGAGACGACGCGCGGCGCATATCAAGCCGTGATCGATATCACGATCATTCTTTATTTCATTCCGTTTCTTTATATGTTTGCGGCGGCCATCAAACTTGCTGGGCGTCCCGACCGTATGGCAAATCCTCACGCGGTTCTGGTTCCGGGAGGGAAAACCGGTGTGTGGGTTGCTTGCAGTCTGGCGTTTTCGGTCACGTTGTTGTCGATTATCGTTTCTGTTTTTCCACCGGGAGATTCTTCGAACCGAAAACTATTTCTTATTAAGGTTGTGGGCACCACGGTTCTGGCAGTCGCGGTCGGACTGATTTTGTATTTCTGGGGTGCAGCGAAAAAACGATCCGAAACCTCCTAGACGGGATGTCGACTGATCCATTTTCGACCCTGAGTGAGTTCTAGAATCCTTCTGAGATCAGACGTTCGAGGGTCAAGCGGCTTTCCGCTCCGTCGTTTGCGCGGCTTTCCAGGTACCGCTCCACGTATTTTCCAAGAACGTCGCCTTCCAGGTTCACGACGTCGCCGGGTGCGCGATCGCGAATGTTCGTGTGTGTGAAGGTGTAGGGGATGACGGCGATTTCGGCAATATGATTTTGCCAGCGGGCAACGGTAAGGCTGATTCCATCGATGGTGATGGAACCTTTGGAGACGATGTAGGGCGTGAGGTCTCGCGGCACTTCCACGCCGTACCACCAATTGTCACCTTCAGCGGTGAGATGCGTGACGCAGCCGGTGCCGTCCACATGGCCAAGAACGAAGTGGCCGCCAAATTCTTTTCCGGCGGTGAGAGGCTGCTCGAGATTTACGTGAGCGCCAATCTTCAACGAGGCAAAAGAAGTTTTGGCGAGCGTTTCCCCAGAAAGGTCCGCGGAGAAGCTTTCGTCGTCGCGATGCACAACCGTGAGGCAGCAGCCATTGACGGCAACGCTGCCGGAGACCGCGAGGTGCCCCGCGAGCGACGGAGCATGAACGGTAAGTTTGCCGCCTGTCGGACTCACTTCCACGCGAGTGATTTTGCCGAGATGTTCAATGATGCCGGTAAACATGTGCTTTTTAATGGATGTCTCTTTTCAAGATAGCGGATTTACGGATTCACGCCAAATATAAGGTCGCGTCACTAACGGATATGTCGGTTTCATGCGGCTGCTACAAAGACCTTACTAGAATTTAGTAAGATTACGTGCACCGAACAATCGCTCTTTCAGAGGCGGCACTTGATCTGATGACAAGCCAATCACGAGACCGGGAATTGGGGATGCACCGCAAGATCACGCGGCGAGATTTTTTGGATGGCGCGGCGATGGCGATCGGGGCGGTTACGCTCGGCCTGCATGTCTCGGCGACATCATCTCGCGCGGATGAACTGCCAGCATATCCGCCCGCGCTGACGGGGCTACGAGGAGATCAGGACCGGCTCTTCGAATACGCGCACAGACTGCGCGACGGGAAATCGTGGGAGACATTTGGAACGATTGAAGAAGAGCCCGAGCAGTACGACTTGATCGTGGTCGGCGCTGGAATCAGTGGGCTGGCGGCGGCTCATTTTTACCGGAAGCAGGCGAGAAATGGTTCGCGAATCTTGATTCTGGATAATCACGATGATTTTGGCGGACATGCGCGGCGAAACGAATTTGAAGTCCACGGAAGGTTGCTGCTCGCGAATGGCGGTACGCAGTCGATCGAGAGTCCGGGCGAGTACAGCAAAGTTGCTAAAGGCGTGCTGAGGGAGCTGGGAATTGACGTGCAGAAGTTTTATCAGACTTACGATCAACGACTTTATTCGGGCCTCGGCACTGGGTGTTTTTTTGACAAGGAAACTTTCGGCGCAGACAAATTGGTGACGGGTATGGGCACGGTGCCGTGGGTCGAATTTTTGGCGAAAACGCCACTTTCTCCAGCCGTGCAAAAAGACATCGCGCGACTGTATACAGAAAAGAAGGACTATCTGGCGGGGAAGAGCAAAGCGCAGAAAATTGCTTTGCTGAAAACGATCAGCTACGCGGATTTTCTGACGAAGCATTGCGGGGCACTGCCGGAATCGCTGCCGTTTTTCCAGAAGTATTCGCATGACCTGTTCGCGGTAGGGATTGAGGCGATTTCAGCTTACGCCTGCTACAGCAATGCTGACGACTACGGATCATTTACCTACGCAGGGTTCGATGGACTGGGACTGGGCACCGAGGAAAAAGGAGAGCCGTACATTTTTCATTTTCCCGATGGCAACGCCACGATTGCCCGGCTGCTGGTGCGGGCGCTGATTCCAGGAAGCATCACTGGGATTTCGGCGGAGGATGTTGTCACAGCGAAGGCCGATTACAGCAAGCTTGACGCGGATGGAAATGCCGTGCGCATACGTCTGGGCAGCACGGTGGTGAACGCAAAACAGAATCACGCAACTGGGGCGTCGCGGAATGTGAGCGTGTCTTACGTTCGTGAAGGGCAGTTGCAGCGTGTGAGCACCCGCCATTGTGTGCTGGCCTGTTACAACGCGATGGTGCCGTATCTCTGTCCGGAACTGCCGGTAGCGCAAAAGAAGGCGCTGCGGTACTGCGTGAAAGCGCCGTTTCTTTATTCGCATGTGGCGATTCGAAACTGGGAGCCGTTCCAGAGGCTGGGGATTCACCAGGCGATGGCGCCAGGCGGCTATCATTCCTTTGTCGCGCTGGATTTTCCGGTGAGCGTCGGGGAGTACAAATTTCCGAACAAGCCGGAAGAGCCGGCGGTGCTGTTTATGTTGCGAACGCCATGTAGCCCGGGAGCGCCGCGTCGAGATCAATACCGCGCCGGACGATACGAATTGTTAAGCACGAAATTCGAGACGATCGAAAAAAACATTCGCGATCAATTGCAGCGAATGCTTGGCGAGGTTGGTTTTGAGGCGGCAAGTGACATCGAGGCCATTACGGTGAATCGTTGGGCTCACGGGTACGCGTATGAATACGATTGGTATTCGGATCGCGATCTGCCGCCCGGGCCGCGGCCAAATGTGATTGGACGGGCGCCGCATGGAAACATCACCATTGCGAATTCTGATTCGGCGGCGCGAGCGTACACGGACGCTGCGATCGACGAAGCGTATCGCGCGGTGCAAGAACTTCCCGGGTTCGGCGGCGCGTCTGGCGCGCGTACTCGATGACGCCCCAAGAGAAAAATTATTGGCTGGAGACCGTGGAAGCGCCGCAGATACTCGCGCGTGAATTGCCAGAAACCGTGGACGTTGCCGTAATCGGTGCGGGATTCACCGGATTGTCGGCGGCGCGCACTTTGGCGAAGCGTGGCGCGAAAGTAGCAGTGCTCGAGGCTGAAAATGTTGGATGGGGGGCGAGCTGCCGCAACGGCGGCATGGTCCTCACCGGATTGAAGCTCGGCGCGCCGGCGTTGATTGCTCGCTATGGGAGAGAAGCCACGAAGCGGATGTACGCGGCTTCGCTCGAATCCATTGATTCCGTTGAAGCGATCGTGCGCGAAGAAAATATCGAATGCAATTTTTCGCGTTGCGGTCATTTGGAAGTCGCATGCAAACGGAAGCATTTTGACGACTTTCGACGCGGCGCGGAAACGATTGAGCGAGAATTTGGACACAAGCTTCGAATCGTGGAGAAAGCAGATTTGCCGAGCGAAATTGGCTCGCCGATTTATCACGGCGGGATGGTGGACGAAGTGAGCGCGGGAGTGAACCCAGCGCGATACGTTGCGGGACTTGGCAGTGCCACGGCACGAGCCGGAGCGGAGATTCACCAGAAGACGCGCGTTCTCGGCTTGGAACGGCAGACGCAGAATGTCGGTTCCGGCTGGAAGGTGACAACGTCACGCGGGAAGTTGCATGCGGGCAATGTCTTGGTTGCCACAAGCGGCTATACCAGCGGCATCACGCGATCGTTGCAGAAGAAAATTATCCCGATCGGATCATTCATTATCGTAACGGAAGCGCTACCGGAAGCGCTGGCTCGCGAATTGAGCCCGCACAACCGGATGATCTACGATTCGAAAAACTATTTGTATTACTACCGCTTGACGCCCGACAGAAGAATGTTGTTCGGCGGACGGGCGGCGTTTTTTCCCGAGAATCAGAACACGGTGAGAGAGAGTGCTCAAATTTTGCGCGCGGGAATGATCGAAGTGTATCCGCAGGTGCGCGAGGCGAATGTGGACTATGTCTGGGGCGGCACCCTGGATTTTGCGTTCGACATCATGCCGCATGCAGGAAAGATGGACGGGATGTACTACTCCGTGGGATATGCGGGACACGGAGTCGCGATGGCGACGTTACTCGGGCAAAAAATCGCTGAAGCGATTCTGACCGGTCGTGACGAGAATCCGTTTGCACGCATTCCATTTCCGGGCGCACCCCTAGGGCTTTATAACGGGAAACCGTGGTTCCTGCCGTTTGCGGGTGCTTGGTACAAGTTCCTGGACTGGGTCAGCTAGCTCGCGACGGTTAAATAAGAGTGGCAGCTTAAAACTTGCGCGAGTGTTCTTTTGCCCAGCGTTCCACGACGACTTTTTTATCCGTGTAAAACTCGATGGCGTCGCGGCCCTGTCCGTGCATGTCGCCAAAAAAACTATCTTTCCAGCCACTGAAAGGGAAGTACGCCATGGGCGCCGCGACACCAATGTTGATGCCGATATTCCCAGCTGGCGCTTCGTAGCGGAAACGTCGTGCCGCACTGCCGTTTGACGTAAAAAGCGATGCCTGATTCCCGAATGGATTCTTTTGGAGAAACGCCATCGCTTCATCCAAATCTTTCGCGTGGACCAGGCTCAGCACAGGGCCAAAGATTTCCGTGTGCGCAAGTTCGCTGTCCGTAGGGACGGCGTCCAAAATCGTGGGTTTTACGAAATTTCCGGATTCATAGTTCGAAACACTTGCCTTACGTCCGTCAACGAGCACTTTTGCCCCGGACTTTTCGCCTTCGCCGATCAATGTTTCGATGCGGCTCTTGCTCTGAGGTGTGATGACGGGCCCCATCTGCACGCCTTCGTCGAGGCCGTAGCCGACACGTAGCTTCGATGCGGATTCGGCGATGGAATCGCGAAATGTTTTCTGCGCGTCGCCAATGGCCACCGCGACGGAAACCGCAAGGCAGCGCTGACCGGCGCAGCCGAAAGCGCTATCGCTGATAATGTTCGTGGCCATGGTCATGTCGGCATCGGGAAGAACGATGACAGGATTTTTGGCTCCGCCCTGGCACTGCGCGCGCTTGCCGCTCGCAGCAGCGCGGGCGTAGATGTATTTCGCTACGGGTGTCGAACCGACAAAACTGATCGCGCGGACTTTCGGGTGATCCAGGATCGTGTCAACAGCCGTCTTGCCGCCATTGACAAGGTTTACAACTCCCTTCGGCAAACCAATTTGCTGGAGCAATTCGAAGGTACGTTTCATCGTCAGCGGCACGCGCTCGCTCGGCTTCAACACAAACGTATTACCGGTAGCAATCGCGTACGGAAGGAACCAGAACGGAATCATGGCGGGAAAATTGAACGCGGTAATTGCCGCGACGACGCCCATCGGCTGGCGAATCATCGTTTCGTCAATGCCGCGTGCAACGTCTTCAAGGTTGTAGCCTTGCATCATCATCGGAATCCCGCAGGCGACTTCGACGTTTTCGATAGCGCGGCGAAGCTCGGCTTTCGCTTCGCCGAGCGTCTTCCCGTTTTCAATCGTGATCAGGCGGCCCAATTCGTCAAGGTGCTCTTCGAGCAGCATTTTCAATTTGAAGAGCGGCTGAATTCGATCTTCGGGAGGTGTGCGGCGCCATTCAGGAAACGCGGTTGCGGCAGCCTCGATCGCGGCGTTCACTTCGGCCACATCGGCAAGTGGGACTTTTCCGAGAGACGCGTGTGTCGCCGGGTTTACCAGATCCTGCCATTCGGTTGATTTGGAGTTGACCCATTCCCCACCGATGAAATGCGGGATGCGGACATCGGAAACTGCTGTGGCGCTCATTGAGATACCTCTACGGTCGCGGAGAATATGCGAGGAAGTAAGCACTTACATATGTCGAGTAAAGTTTAGCGTAACTTCGCGAATCAGCCAACGAAAGATTGGTGCAACTCAGAGATCGAAGTAATTGTTAAGCAGCGCATCAACGGCGAAATCAGGACCAAATTCATGAAGAAGTTTTTCGCGAAGCGTCACTCTCGAAATATCCGTTCCTACGCTGAACGGAACTTGCGTATGGCGAGCCAGTTTTGGAGCGTAGAAAAGGAACAGACGATCCACGAGCTCCGCCGTCAGTGTCGAGCCGTTGAGCCGAGGACCGGCTTCGAGCAGGACATTTAGAATTTCCCGCTGGCCCAATTCTTTCAGAATCGATTTCAGATCCAGTAACCCGTGTTTGGAACGCGCATTCGCAACCTCGACGCCTGCGTCCTGCAATTTTTTTGCTTTCGGAGACTTCAGCGAAGCGCCTGTAAAAACGACCAGATCATTGTCGGCAGACTTCACGATACGCGCTTTCGGCGACAGCCGCAGCCTTGCATCCAAAATCACGCGCAGTAGCCGGCGGCGACGCGGCAGGCTGCTGCGATCCGTCAGCAGAGGATCGTCGGCGAGAATTGTGCCGATGCCCGTTAGTAGTGCGTCCGACGCGTGCCGAAGGTTTTGAACTTCCACACGCGATTCGTCCGAAGTGATCCATTCCCGCTCCTTGGCTTTGCCTTGATTCGGAAGCGTGAGTTGGCCGTCGAGCGTCATCGCTGATTTCAGTGTGACGAAAGGGCGTCCATTGCGAATCCAGCACGCGAAGCCGTGATTGAGCCGGCGTGCCTCGCCTTCGCAGAGGCCCGTGTCCACGATGACGTCGGCCGCACGTAGCGCGTCAAATCCGCGGCCGACAACCTTGGGATTCGGGTCCTGCGTTGCCGCAACCACGCGGGCAATACCCGCCTTGAGCAATGCCTGCGTGCACGGGCCCGTACGGCCAGTCGTGTTGCACGGCTCAAGTGTTACGTACGCTGTGGCGCGGCGTGCCCTCTCGCCCGCCGTTTTCAGCGCGACGATCTCCGCGTGATCGCGCCAATCGTATTGATGAAAGCCTTCACCGACAATTTGTCCGCCGTGAACTCCATTGCCGACGATGACGCAGCCGACGGTGGGATTTGGGCTCGCGAGGCCTATGCCTTTGCGCGCAAGTTCGAGCGCGCGTTGCATGAAGCGGATGTCATGCTCGTTCATCAGCTAATCGAACAGGGAAGCAGCGTAGGTTTCGGCGTCAAACGGAACCATGTCGTCAATTTTTTCGCCGGTGCCGACAAAGCGAATTGGCAATCCAAGCTCGCGGGAAATCGCGACAACAATACCGCCTTTTGCGGTTCCATCCAGTTTGGTAAGCACAATTCCTGTGACGCCTACAGTGCCGGTGAATTCGCGCGCCTGTGCAAGTCCGTTTTGTCCTGTCGTGGCATCCATGACCAACAAAACATCGTGCGGCGCTCCGGGAATCATCTTGGCCGCTGTGCGTTTCATTTTCTCCAATTCGGACATTAAATTGGATTTGGTGTGCAGGCGCCCGGCGGTGTCGACAAGAACCACGTCGGCATTGCGCGCCTTAGCCGCGGCCATCGCATCGAACACAACAGCTGCCGGGTCGGAGCCGGATTTCTGCTTGATGACTTCCACGCCATTGCGCTGCGCCCAAATTTCGAGCTGCTCGATCGCTGCGGCGCGAAAAGTGTCCGCTGCGCAAAGCACGACGTTCAGGTGCTGCTGGCGCAGCCGGTTCGCGAGCTTCCCGATACTCGTGGTTTTTCCCGCCCCATTGACCCCCACGATAAAAATTACCCGCGGCTCTTTGTCGCCGTTTGTCGCAGCCAAATCGTTTTGCGTTCCGTTTGGAGATTGCAAGATACGCGTGACATGCGATTTGATTTCGCGTTTCAATTGAGAAGTATCAGACAGCGCGTTGCGATCCAGTTTTTCTTTTACGGAGTCCAGAATTTCACGCGTGGTCTTGACGCCGAGATCCGCAGAAAGCAGGGCCGTTTCCAGATGTTTCAGTGCCGCAGGATCGATCTGCTTTTCGCCGAGAAAAATGTTGTCGACCGTCTGTGAGAGCGCGTCTTTTGTCTTGGTGACAGAAGCTTTCAGACGGTCAAGCAGCGAAGGCTCAAGGAGTTGTTCAGGTTTGCCAAAAAGCGAAATCATATCCAATCAAAAGTGTAACAGATGCGCCGCAGGAGCGTTTTTCGCAAGCCGGCATCCGCGGATGGAAATCGGAAGAAAAGGCCCGCCGAGTTTGCAGCGATCAGACTTGAACTTCGACCGCGGTCAGACGCAGCTTGCCGCTGGTGACCGCGGCATCGAGAGCGGCGACGATCACGGCGTCAAACTTCGCGCCAGTCAGCGCCTTGATGCGGGTGAGTGCAGATTCCAGTTCCATGGCCGTCTGGTAGGGCCGGTTCGTGGTCATGGCGTCGAGCGTATCCGCCACCGCGATCACGCGCGCCATCAGCGGAATTTGTGGAGCCGTGAGTCCGTAGGGATAGCCCCGGCCGTCCATGTGTTCATGGTGCAGTTCGATACCGGGCAGCATTTCTTTCAATTGGGAAACAGGGCGCATGATGTTGGCGCCTTTCACAGTGTGCTGCTTCATGAGCTCGAATTCTTCGGCAGTCAAAGCGCCGGGCTTCTTTAAGACGCGATCATCGACACCAATTTTTCCGACGTCGTGCAACAGCGCGGCAATTCGCAGCCTGTCTAGCTCCTCTTCAGAGAGTCCAAGCTCGCGGCCGATCAGCGTCGAATATTTCGCGACGCGGCCTGAATGGCCTCGTGTATAGGGATCCTTTTCGTCGATCGCGGCGGCGAGCATACGGATCGAACCGAGAAAAAGCTCGCGGTTGGCTTCGGCCGCTTCTTTTAGTTTCTCGATGTACTCTTCGATGTCGCCAGCCATTTTGTTGAAATTTTCGGCGAGTTCGCTGATTTCGGACGCGCCCTGAACCTTGGTGCGCTGATGAAATTCACCACGGCTGATGGCGCGAGTTGAAGCAGCAAGCCCGTGAATCGGCTGGCTGATGGCAACTGCAAACAAATATCCAACTACGATGGCGATCAAAACGACCACGCTCACGAACGTGAGTGCCTGGCGATTCAATTCCGTAACGCCGGCGTCGGCGCGCGCTTCGGAAAGACTGCGCTGCGCGATCACGGCCCAATTCACTTCAGGGAACGTGCTGTAGGTCCCGATCATTTCCACGTGATGCTTGTTTTCCATTTCCGTGAAGCGAAGCGTTTCCGTGCTGCGGAGTTCATGGGGCAGCGACCGCACGCGGGCCACTACCGTCGAATTTGTGCTGACGTCCTCACCCGGCGTGAATTTCGCCGTGTCATGATGCGCCACGATGTGCCCCTGCTGGTCCACGACGAACACGCTTCGCCCGCGCACACTTGCATCCTTCAGACGATGAAGAATCGGCTTCAGCGAAACAACGGCCGCAATCATTCCCGTAAACTGTTGATTCACATTCAGCGGAATTGCGATGACGAATGCCGGCTGGTTATCGGGTTCCAGCGCCAGAGGATCGCTGCGAAACTTCACCGAACCCAACTGAGGTGATTGCACGCATGTGATGAATGCGCGCTGCAGCGCTTTACTTACGAACGGATCTTTTTCCGCTTGAAAATTTCCCTGCGAAGCGCTGGTGCCTTTGCCTGATTTTCCCACTGCAGTCAAATACAGAAATGTTGACGGATTGCTCTCGACAGAATTTTCCAGAAGCCGCGTAACTTTGGGCTCCGCCGCGGGATCCTCCACATCTTGAATCACGCCGCTGAGCACCAGAATCTGCCGGTCGCTCATCAACTGCTGCGTGATGTTAGATTCAAATTGCTGCAATTCCTGCGAGAGGGAACGGGTGAGCTCGGTTTGCTGCACTCGCTCCGTATCCACCAGTTTGTCCTGGCTCAATTTCAGTACTTGCCGGTGATAAAGAAGCAGCGGCAGCGCGCTGACAAGCAGCATCGCGCCCAGAACGAGCCACAAAATGCGTACGCGTCCCGCACGCAGTTTGGCCAAAATCGCGCTGAAGTTCTCCGCCATATTGCAGAACTTATTTTATCGACTACGCTGCCGAAACTAGCGGGGCGAAAAACAGGAAAGTGCGGATTTGGTATTGACCGTTGCGTACCCGCTCTTTCGTACAGGTCTATTCGCGTTTCGATGGACGCTCCATCACGTCGCGAATCGCATCGCCGGGTGATTTTCCTTCGTGCAGGATGGCGTTCACCTGTTCGGTGATCGGCAACTCGACATTTGCTTCGGTCGCGAGATCGAGCAGCGCAGCTGTGGTTCCCACTCCCTCAGCCACCATCTTCATTTGGGAGAGGATCTCTTTGAGCTTGCGGCCCTTGCCAAGCTCGATTCCAATGTGGCGGTTGCGGCTCAACGCACCGTTGCATGTCAAGACCAGATCGCCAAGTCCGGCAAGGCCGCTCATGGTTTCCGCCTTCCCGCCAAGCCGCGTCGTAAGCCGCGTCATTTCCGCCAATCCTCGCGTGATCAGAGCTGCAAGCGAATTCGCACCCAGGCCCAGTCCACTGCAGACTCCCGCGGCGATTGCGATCACGTTCTTCATCGCGCCAGCGAGTTCTACGCCGAGCACATCGTTGTTTGTGTAAAGGCGAAATCCAGGGCCGGCAAATTCGGCCTGGACTTCACCGGCAGGGTCCGCGTAGTGCCGTCCTGCCACTCGCGTTAGTTCCAGTACCGGGCGTCCCGCAACCACGACTGCTGTTGGTTCGCCGCGAGCGGTTTCCAGGGCGAAGGAAGGTCCAGACAGGATGGCCACACGCGCGGCCGCCGCATCGCCCAGAACATCATGAACCACTTCGCTCATACGCGCATGCGAGATCGGTTCCAGACCTTTCGTCGCACTGACGATAATCATTTCAGCGTTCCAGTGCTGCCTGGCAAGTGTGTACACCTTGCGGGCGTACGCCGCCGGAATTGCGCCGACGACGATCTGCGCGCCGGTCATGGCCGCGGCGATATTATTTGTCACTTCGACTTGAGCTGGAAGCCTTTGACCGGGAAGGTAGGTCTGGTTTTCGCGTTCGCGCCCTAGGAATTCCGCCAGCTCGGGATCGTGCACCCACAGCGAGATTTCGTGTGGTTGGCGGCTGCGCGTCAGCACAAGCGCCAGTGCCGTTCCCCAACTGCCCGCGCCGAGAATGGCAATTTTCTTCAAGCTTCGTCTTGTTTTCTGCTGAACGAGAATTTTGGCTCTTCGCCTCGCGCCAGCCTGCCAATATTTCCGCGATGTTGAAAGATGACGAGCGCCGCGATCGCCAGAGATCCAACTGTCACAATATTCGGCGGTGCGAAATGCGGAGCCCAAAGTAAATAGACAAGCAACGGAATGGCGGCCGCAGCAGCCAACGAACCAAGCGAAACGTATCGCCAGAACCAAACGACCACCGCAAAGAGAATTAACGCCGCAACCATCGCTTCGGGACACAACGCGCCAAAAATTCCCGCGGCTGTCGCGACACCTTTGCCGCCGTGAAACCTTAACCACACCGGAAAGCAGTGTCCGAGCAATGCAAAGAAGCCCGCGATGACCACGACTCCCGCTTCCTCATGCATCACCCGGCCAGCGAGCCACACGGCCAGCCATCCTTTACCTGCGTCGAACGCTAAAGTGAGAACGCCGGGTAAGGGACCGGCGACTCGCGCGACGTTCGTCGCTCCGATGTTTCCGCTGCCGGCGTGACGAATGTCAGCTCCAGCAAATAGTTTTGCGAGTATCAGCCCAAACGGGATCGATCCCAGCAGATATGAACCCAGAAATAGCAGTATCGGTGTGAGGGGAAAATAAGAATTCACAGTGCGTTGCCTTCGGCTTCTTCCGGCGCGAATTGGAATGAACGCAGCGTAGTGTACTCCGCTCCCGTACTTTTTCGCTTGCTTTCAACGAGATGAAATTCTGTGGTCGCCAGCGTACCAAAGCTGCTGCCTTTCCACTTTTCGATTTCTGACTTCAACGCAGGTGAAAGGCGGGTTTCTGCAAAACGCGCGACGGTGAGATGGGGCACAAACGGTTTTTCTTCGTGAGCGATGCCGGGCAGCGATAAGGCCAGATTCACGTCAGAGGCGAGCGGTGCAAGATTCGGCGAAGATTCGATGCCAACCCACGCGACGCTGGGCCGCCGTGCGTTCGGGAAAAATCCGATTCCGCGAAATCCGAGCTTCACATGTTGCGTTGCATGGACTGTGCCGAGCGCGGCACTAATCTCAGTCACACGATCAGGAGAAACTTCTCCGATAAATTTGAGCGTGATATGCAAATTTCTAGGGTTCACCCATCGGGGCCGCGCATCCGCACGGCGGAGTTCATCGATCATCGACGAAAGATTCTCACGCACGTCCACGGGAATCGACAAGGCCACGAAGAGGCGCATGGTTTAAGCCCGTTTTGGTGGCGTCTTGCCGTTATACAAAAAATGCACGCGCACCATGTCCAGCGCGGCTTGTGAAGCCTGCAAACGCACCATTTCGCGATCGCCCGGCAGACGAAGCGCGCGTTCGCGAACTCCCGTGGCGCTCGCCAACGCAATGTGCACCGTGCCCACGGGCTTTTCTTCGCTGCCGCCGCCCGGACCGGCGATTCCCGTGATGCCAACTCCCAGTGTACTTCCTACGTGGCGGCGTATTCCCTCCGCTAGAGCAATCGCAACCTCGGTGCTTACCGCGCCTTTTGTCGCGATCATCTCGGGCGGAACGTCTGCCCACGCAGTCTTCATCTCATTGCTATAGCACACCACGCCGCCGAGAAAATAAGCGGAGCTCCCGGCGATCGTCGTCAAGCGCTCGGCAAAAAGTCCACCAGTACAGCTTTCAGCGGCGGCAATTGTCGCGTTTTGCTTAAGCAAATCCTGCGCGACGATTACCTCAAGCGGCGAGCCGTCGCGTGAAAAGATGCGGTCCGTCAACGCAAGGTCCAGCCCGCGCTCGATGTCTGCAAAAGTTGCTTCTGCATGCGTGGCATTTTCAGTCCACATCCGCAGATGGATTTGCACTTCGCCCGGCGAAGCGAGCACCGTCGTTTGTACTTCCGGATAACGCGTGTAAACAGGCCCTGCCAGATGATCGACATGCGATTCGCCAAGCCCTGTAACGCGCAATTCGCGATGAAACATGCGCACCGGCGAGACGCGGCGGTGCAAGCGCGGCAACACTTGTTCGCGAAACATCGGCTTCAATTCGCGCGGCGGCCCGGGCAACAGCGCGATCATCGTCTCACGAGCTTCAAGCCACAGGCCCGGCGCCGTCCCCCGCGGGTTATCGAGCGGCTCGCTGCCCTCTGGCACCATCGCCTGGCGCAAATTTGCTTCGGGCATGGGCCGACCAAAAGATCGAAAGCGGGCTTCGATCGCCCGCACAATCGGGTCACAGCGGACCAGCTTGCGGCCAAGCAATTCCGCCACAGTTTCCCGGGTCAAATCATCTTCGGTGGGACCGAGCCCGCCGGATGAAATGATCAGCGGCACGCGATTCACCGCGTCGCGGAATGCTTCCATTAACAGCGCCCGATCGTCGCCAACCACGGTTTTTCGCACAATTTCAATGCCGAGTTTGTTTAGTTCTTCCGTGAGAAAAAGTGAGTTGGTGTCAATCTTGTCCGGTGTCAGGAGCTCAGATCCCACGGCAATGATTTCCGCTTTCATCGTCATTCATTTTAACCTTGGGCTGTTCGCTTCGTCCAAGTCACACCCCAGCCGTTCAAGTTCTTTGATTTACAGCCTGAGCTGTTAACCTGGTGATGCGCCGATGAGAGAGGATGTGGTGGTTTTGAAAGAAAAGACGGAACAGCATTAAATCAGCCGAGCAGCGGCATTCCTCGAACGTCCCAATCCAGCGTGAAAACCGCGCTCGATGTCGCTACAATCGCCCGGCCCGATGGAAGCAGCGCCATCCCAACAACTCCAGCTCCACTGAGGGCAAGTTCTGCGCGGCCCTGCGGGGTGATCCGAACGATGCCGCGCCGCCCACCCAGTGATGCCGCGACAAACAAATTTCCGTCCCGATCGAACGCAAGTCCCTGCGGACGCCCCAGCCCGCGGAAAAATATCGTCACGTCGCCGCCTTGCGAAATGCGGTACACGCGGTCAAAGCTCGAAGTGGTTGGACCTGTCGCGTAAAGCTCGCCGCTCGGATGAAACGCCAGGTGGTATGCCGCGACGGAAGGCTCAAGCGTCGCAAACACAAAAATTTCCCGGCTCGCGCTGATTTTGAAAATCGTCCCGCTGCGATCGCCGACATACAAATTCTGGTCGCGGTCGAATGCCAGTCCCGTCGCGACTCCCATGCCTTCAATCCACTGTTCGGATCGGCCATCCGTCGAAACACGGTGAATCGTGCCATCGTTTCTGCACGAGACAAATAAATCGCCCGTGCGATCTAGGGCGAGTCCGCTGGGATTCGTCAGCGAGGTCACGAACGGCTTCACATTGAAATTCGATGTGATCTTGTACAGCGAAACAGGCACTCGCTGACCGCGCGGTCCGCTGAAAGTCACATAAATATTGCCGTCAGCATCCACGGCCGGGCTGGCCACGGGGTGCAAGTTGTCCGCAATCTGCATTCCCACCGCCACGGGGAAAGGCTGGCTTTCGTGTTCGGGTGTTATGACGCGAACCACTCCGCCGTTTGCGCCTTCGGGAACACGCGCTACAAGCCGTTGCGGACTTGCCAACGCAAGCGTGGCTTCCGCTTCGCCGAAGCGAACGGCCGGACGCAAATGTGTTCGCGTGGCGAATCCGCTGCCGCGAATTTCCACTTCGCCGCCGGGAATCGCAGCCGCGGGCGCCACGCTTTCGATGCGGGGAATGCCGTTTTTTTCCGTGGAAGAGCCCAAACCAAATTTCATAGCAAGCTAAAGTGTAACGCGACCTTCAGCAGAATGGCAGCGTAGACTCCCGCCAGCCAATCATCGGCCATGATACCCCAGCCGCCGCGCAGCTTTTCCAGATTGCGGATGGGAAATGGCTTCCAAATGTCGAAAAACCGAAACAGTACGAAGCCCGCAAGCAGATATTTCCAATTCAGCAGGCTCAATGCGGCAAAAATCGCGTATGTGGAAAAATCCACATGCGCCAACAGGTTCGGCATCGCCACGGGAATCAACGGAAGGATTAGCGTAATGTGCTGACCGGCCACTTCGTCGATCACAACGAATGGAGGATCTTCCATGCCCGCGAAGGCTGCCGTTTTTCCGGCGCTCCAAACTCCTACGAAGGACAGAAATAAAACCAGAAGGATAGCGCATGTCACCGGTACGATCGGCGCCGCGTTGTGAATGTCCGCGCCGGGAACAAGAAAGTGATTGTCCACCAGAGTCGCTTCCGTCAGGCGTTGCTGCGAGAGCAAATCACGGATACTGTGCGGACGCAGGAAAAACAGCGACGTGAGTATCGCGGTAACCACGCCCACGAGCGACCCGAAAGTACCGGGAGCTTTTGGCGCGTAGCCGACACCAAGCGCTGTGGCGATCGTAAGCGCCAGACTTGGCTTTTCTTTTGCAGCTTCAGTTGACGGCGTCATTCCGCTTTCGTCGTGCTTCTGTCTCGGAACCACTTTCCTCAAGCTCTGCTTCGTCGAAGACCGGATCGGACACCACATACTTTTCGCTGGCCCACGCGCCCAAATCGAGTAGACGGCAGCGTTCACTGCAAAACGGAAAATCCTTGTGGAGGTCGGAGTCCGTCGCTGTCTTGCAGATGGGGCAGCGGTGTTTCATCGGAGAAGCTTAACCCAAAACGCGCAGCGGCGCTCCAGTGGTAATGCGGTGGAGCTTTTCGTGTGTGGGAGGTTCGCGTTTCGGTGTCTTTGTAGCGTCGGCCTTTAGGCCGCCATCTTTAATGTGTGGCACTATTTCCACGACACGTCCGATCAGATCGTACGCATCAGTCTTTGTGATTTCCACACGAGCGGCGTCGCCCGTGTCTGCGAATCGGCCGTCAGGCAGCTCGATGTCCGTCAAATATAATTTGCCGTCTATTTCGGGGGCCATGCCTTGCAAGCGTGCTTCCCAAACGAGCGGATTATCCTTTGAGGGTCCCTCGATCAACGCCGTTTCCGTACGGCCCTTCCAATTCTTTAATCGTTCACGGGAAATTTTCTTTTGGATGGCCATCAGGCGGTTGCGCCGGTCCGTCACAACTTCCGCATCGACCTTTCCATCCAGCGCAAAACTGTCTGCGTTGTCTACGTCTGAATATTCAAAAACGCCCATCCAGTCAAATTGCCCGGCGCGCACGAAATCGCAGAGTTCTTTGAAGTCATTCTCCGTTTCGCCGGGAAATCCGACGATGAATGACGTCCGCAGCGAAACTCCCGGAATCGTCGTGCGAATGCGCTCCAGCAACTTCAAAAATGCTTCCCCATGCGATCCCCGCTTCATGCGTGCCAGCATGTTACGGCTGGCGTGCTGCAATGGCATGTCCATGTACTTCGCAAGACGCGGATGAGCGGCAAGCGTGTCCAACAACTTCTGTGTCACACGATTCGGGTACGCGTAGAGAAAGCGCACCCAGAGAAGTCCATCGATACCAGAAAGCGCTTCCAGCAATTTCGCTAAGCCGTCGCGAATTCCGAGATCTTCACCGTAAGAAGTGGTGTCCTGGCCAATCAGCGTGACTTCGCGCGCGCCACTTGCGGCAAGATTCTCCGCTTCGCGCAATACGGATTCAAAGCGGCGGCTGCGGAATTTCCCGCGCAATTGCGGAATGATGCAGAAGCTGCACGGATGATCGCAGCCCTCGGCTATTTTCATGTAAGCGGCATGTTTCGGCGTGGTCAGAATTCGTGGGGTCAAATCGTGGTAGAGAAACGCAGGTGGTTCCGCAGGCAAAACGCGCAATTCGCCATGCACAGCTTCCAGGATGCGCTCCACTTCGCCGGTTCCCACGACCGCGTCCACTTCTGGCACTTGCGCGAGAATCTGGTCGCGGTAGCGTTCGACGAGGCATCCTGCCACGATGAGTTTCTTCGCGGAGCCGAATTTTTTGTGCTCCGCCATCTCAAGAATGGCGTCAACGGATTCCTTCTGCGCGGGTTCAATGAAGCTGCAGGTGTTCACCACAAGCACGTCCGCTTCGTCTGCACGCGGAGTCAACTCGTAACCATCGCGCGCAAGAATGCCCATCATTACCTCGCTATCGACAAGGTTCTTTGGGCATCCCAGACTGACAAATCCGACCTTCGGCATGGAGAAAATTGCGCCTTTTCGCAATTCTCTATTGTAGCACGCGCCCTAGCCTGGCCTGAGTGACCCCGCTCGCCGAGGCGCGTTCATCTTGTCCGAAGCTCGGCGCGGATGGTTCCGAGAAGTTGTTGCAGGCGGGGTACATCGCACTTGGCATTGCCAAACCGGGCGGCCGCATAAAGCAGTGTGAACTCTTCCACCATCCGGCTCAACGCCGGCTTTTTTACGGCCGCTGCGAACTCAAACGGAGTTTGCGTTTCGTTTCGTGTATAACCGTGGCGACCCATCAAATGCAGCAACTCCGAATACATTCTCGAAGCAATTTGTGAACTGGCCGCGCTGACGTTCTTTCCGCGCAACACGAAAGCCATGCGCAGTTGCCTCAGAAGCCGGCCGACCAGGCCATAGCGCAGCGCAACGAGCAGCAGAACCAAGAGCAGGGGTAACACGAACGAAACCCTCGCGTGGTGGATTTGCCACATGCTGAGATTATCTTTCATGTGCCGCTGCATTTTGGACAACCAGGCAACGCCAAATTCGCGCCAGTTACGCGACTTCACCTGGAAACTTTGCGCAAGCGCCGTCTGGTGCGCGAAATCGTAGCTGATCACCCAGTCGTTCCACGTCAATTCTGCCCAGTCCGCAAGATGCGAAAGCCGCGAAAAAAAACTGGTCGTCACGATCGGAGCGTCAGGCGTTGGGTCAAATACAATCCAGCCGCTTCCGGGGAAATACGCTTCCACCCAACTGTGCGCATCGCTGGCGCGCACGATGTAATCGCCGCCCAGTTCATTGAATTCTCCGGGCAGAAAGCCGTTCACTTCGCGCGAAGGAATGCCCAGCGTGCGCAGCATAACCGTCATCGCCGACGCGAAATATTCGCAGTGTCCTGCACGCGTTTCGAAAAGAAAGTGCGCCAGCGGATCCTTGCCGGGAGTTCCCGTGAGATTCAGGGTGTAGGCGAATTTTGTTTTCAGAAACGATTCGAGCGCAACAGCTTTATCGTACGGGGTCGCCGCGTGCTGCGTGGCCGTGCGGGCAAGCACTGGGATCCGCGCATCGATTTCCGGCAACTGCAGGTAAGTGTTAGTTATGGCTTCGGGGTAACCCACAGCTGCGGCCTGAAGACGAGCGCGGTCCGGCGCGGGAAGCTGCGAAATTCCCGTGTAACGCACCGAAACGAAATTGTGAAACGGGTTCATCAGCGAACCCGTGGCGTCACGATAGATGTAGTTGCGCCGATGGCTTATTCCGCCGGCTTCGCCCGTGAAATTTCCCCGGACTGCCAAAATCGCTCCTGCGACGAAGAGCGCATCGGATGCCATCGGCTCCTGCAGCACGGTGAATTGCAAAATCTGTCCGCGCAATTCGCCAGCTTTCGGCTTGTCGCGTAGCGCGATCCAGCCGTCACTATTGGCTGAAAGCGTCTCCGGGCTGCGCTCTGCCGACGTCCATCGCCTTCCGTCGAAGTTTGCCAGGGCGTTCCCACGCCAGCGCAGCGCTGGATAGTTGACTGGTGAACCGGTTTCGACTCGCAGTACCACGGCAGAACTTTTCTTGATTTCTCCAATTTGTCCGAGCTCCACCTGATCGGTAAATCCGCTAAGAAGTGTTGGGTTGAAACTGGTCTTGCCGAGATAGCCTGCACTGACGCGAGGAAGGAGAAAAAACAAAACAGTGCCGCATAGGATTGCTCCTACGGATACGGTGAAGGCCGCGAGACCAAGTGCGCGCGCGAGCTTTTTCTCTGAGTTGGGCGTCGAAGCGGCCGGGGGGATCAATGCGCCGCTCGCTCCGCGGCGGAGTTCTAGTCCTGCATACGTTGCGACGGCGAACAGAAGAAACAGGAAGAATAAAAAGAGGAACGTCGTGTCCACGGTGAGTACGGCGGAAGCCAGCACGGCTGCAAACGCGAGCATCACCAGAAAGTGCGCGTCGCGATCGGTTCGCGCACTGTATAGCCTAACCAGAAGAACAAAAATCAGGAAGTGGACCGAACTGATCAACGCGGCGTAGAGAGGAGGATTAGGAGAATTCGCGGCCAGGCTTCGCGAGAGGAAAAACATATCCACGGGGAAGAAGAGGAGGTAGCACAGAACCATGAAAGTGGCAGTTCGGGAAGTCAGTTCGGGCTCGTGGCCGTACCACCAGCGCCGGGCACGGTAGAGCAGAGCTAAAGTTGCGGCGATCGAGGTGAAGAGATCGATTTTTCCGGTGCCAACCAGCGTGAGCATCGCGGTAAGCAGCAACAGAAAAAGAGAAACGCGAAAAAAACGTTCCGCGGGGAGAGGTTGCGCGATAGAAAGTGACGTACGGGCAGCCATGGCCGAACCCTAATCGTAGCATTCGGCTTGCAAGTGCCGGATGGCAGCGGTCCAATCAATAACCGTTAGCGCCTTGTTTTCGGCGCCGAAAGATGTTTGAGAGCACTTCGAGCGATTTTCCGTGTGAGACCGGAAACCGGCATCGAGTGAACCTCGGTCAGCGGCAGGTGTTTTGCGCGCAAAATCTTGGGTAGCAGCTTCACGCGAACAAGGTATGCAGCGACGGAAATCGTTCGATACGTGACGGTGTGCCGCACTTCATCCAATAATTCTGGTCGAACGAATTTTGCGTTTTTGATTCGCAAATCGCGATGCAGAATTGCGTGAAAGGCACTCTCCAAATTTGCCGGTGCCGACACGGTTGGGAAATGCCAGAGTTTTGCGACCAACGACGGAATATGATCGTCGGCCTTGTTGCCGGCGAGAATCGCGGGGGGAGGCAGAAGCAGGGAATTGCCCTTTGAATCCAACAACACGACGCTGACGAGTTGGACTGCTACAACGGCGCGCTTCTTGCGTTTTTCCGGCAGCGACCCGGCAATGCCCAGCTTTCTTCCTTCGCAGAATTGCGCTACCGGGCAAAGCAAACACTGCGGCGAGCGCGGAGTACACAGCGTCGCACCGAGCTCCATCATCGCCTGGTTCCAATCACCGGAAGATTCGCTCGCCAACAAGCGATCAGCGCTCGCTTGCAGATTGCCCCAGCGTTCTGGTTCCCGTAGATCGCCGCGAATTGCTTCGAGACGCGACACCACTCGTGCGACGTTTCCATCAAGCACGGCGTGCTTCTCATCGAACGCGATGCTTAGGATGGCGGCCGCGGTGTATTCACCGATGCCTGCCAACGCCAAAACGTCTTCGCGTTGACGCGGGAATTTGCCTCCGTGCTTTGCGACGATCTGCTGCGCGGCGTGCTGCAAATTGCGGGCGCGGCTGTAGTAACCGAGTCCAGACCAAAGGCGCAGCACTTCTTCCTGCGGGGCCGAGGCGAGGGACTCCACGTCGGGGAAGCGATCGAGGAATTTGTCGTAGTAGGGAATAACCGCCGCGACTCGCGTCTGCTGCAGCATGACTTCCGAAATCCAAATGCGGTAGGGATCACGATGTTTGCGCCAAGGCAATGCGCGCTGAAATATCTGGAACCAGCTGAGAAGCGAATCGCGGAATTTTGGTAAATCGGCGGTATCCAAACGCTCACCCACAAAGAGTTCGCTAACGCAGTTGATGGATTTCTTCAAGCGACTCGAGGAAGATCACGTACGAAGAGTGCCACAGTTCAGCGGGAATTGTGCCGCGAGCGCGGCTGGTCACAATAATTTTGAAGAGTTCGGGTGAGGCTGCCAGATCCTGCAGCAGCGCGCTCTGTGCTTCCGTTGATACTGGCTGTGCCAATGCCAGGTACTGCAGAATCGCAAATATATTTTCTTCCGCCGGCGCGAGCATTGTTTCAATTCCTGCGCTGCGAAATTGCAGGTAAGCATTGCGCTCATAGAAGTGCCAGGCGATTCCCGCGCATAACGTGACGGCACGCTCAAATCTTTCGTTCAATTTTGCGGTATTCTGCGCGCCTGCACCCCCTCCATGCGGATCAAGCACCAACAGCAGGCGGCGATCATCCTCTCGGGCAAATTCTCGCACCATCAATGAGCCGGCCCGCGCGGAAGCTTTCCAGTGCACGTGACTTGCGCTGTCGGTCGGAACGTATTCGCGCAGGGAGTGCAGGTCGTGTCCGCGGCCTTTGTTGTAGCTTTCGATGCTGCCTTCGATTCCTGGGAAGATTTCGTTGAGTTCGGCATTCGAGTCCACGGACGGATAAACGAGGGCTTCGGATTTCAAGACAATGCGACGCGCTTTTTGCAAGAAGCCGAAGGGAAATCGCGTGACGAGTCGGAAGCTGTCCTGAACGTGCAAGCCCCGCCGCAAGAACGTGACTGGGACACTCTGCCTCATGCGATCCTGGCGCTTCAGATGCGGAAAGAAGACCGGCGTTTCAAGCAAAGCCGCAACCGGCGCGTCTTTCGGCACGACTGCTTCGACCCGCAACGCGAAAGATGGCAGCGTGAGTTTCTGATTCATCAATTCGACGCTGGCCCGCACGGTCTGTCCGGCGAAGATGTGTTCGGGAACATCGATCTTCAGGTCGATACCAGCGAGCGAGATCGACGAGAGAATTCCAGACATCAAGATCACGGATACGAGGCACGCGAGAATCAGGAAGAGCAGGTTATTGCCCGTATTCAGCGCTGCGAGAGCGACGAGTAATGTCGCTCCAAAATAAAGCCAACCGGCGCGGCTGATTTTGTATTCAACTTTGTGGCCGATCCAGCGGAGCGGCGTTCGCTTGGCGAGAGTGGGCACCAGCGTGACGGCGACCCACGCGGCAATCGCGAGTGCAAAAAGCGCGGAGCTTGCGGCTACGCCAAGATTGCCGAGTTCCGCGGCGGCTCCAGAATACACGGCGAGTAACAGAGCGACTCCGAGTGCAGTGATTGAGAGGAAGAATGCGCGAACGCCGGGACGGTCGGCTTTGGCCCAGAGTTGCGCGAGAGTGGAAGTGGTGGTGGTCGTCGGCGGCATGGGTAGCGTTTGTGGCATTCCTGGTGCGTCGACAATCGAAGCGAGATTCCTCGCTTCGCCGGCCTGCGCAGGCAGGCTCGGAATGCCGGCGCTGCTTTCCATCGCAGCAATTTTATACGATGCCTGCAAGACCCAAGACCGCGGCATAAAGCCACGGCTACAACAACCGGCGCCTGACGCGTTACAGCGGGACGCGGACGGAGTCTACGATCTCCCGCAAAGCCGCTTCGGTGGTTTCTGATTTTTTCTGAAGCGAAGCGTGGCGAGCGCTGGCCACGACACGGTGCGCGAAGACCGTGACCGCTAATTGTTTGAAGTCGTCGGGCACGCAGTAGTCGCGCCCTTCGAGAAACGCTCGCGCTTGCGCGGCACGTTGTAGCATCAAAGTTCCCCGCGGACTGACGCCGAGCGCGAGTTGATCTGAGTTGCGCGTGCGGTTCACGATTTCGAGTGCATAGTCGTGCAGGCTTGCGTCGACTTTCACGTGCGTGACGGACTCCTGCATGGCGAGCACTTCGCTGACATCGGCGACCGGCTCCAAATTTTCAATGGGATTGTCGAAAGCGCGGCGGCGCAGGATTTCACGTTCAGTTTCGTGCGATGGATAGCCCATCTTGATACGCATCAGAAAACGATCGAGCTGCGACTCGGGGAGCGGGTAAGTGCCGTGGTGCTCGACCGGATTTTGCGTGGCGATGACCAGGAACGGTTGCGGCAGCGGATGAGTTTTTCCATCCACGGTGACTTGCGCTTCGTTCATGGCTTCAAGCAAGGCGGATTGCGTGCGAGGCGTCGTGCGGTTGATTTCGTCGGCCAGCACCACGTTGGCAAAAAGCGGGCCGGGACGGAACTCAAATTCGCGGGCGTCGGGTTGGTACACGCTGACACCGAGCACATCGCTCGGCAAAAGGTCAGAAGTAAATTGCACGCGCTGAAAAGTGCAATGAAAAGATTTCGCGAGCGCCTGCGCAAGGGTGGTTTTGCCTACTCCGGGAACGTCTTCAATCAGCAAGTGCCCACGGGCGAACAACGTGATCAGCGCAAGCTGAATGGCTTCTTCTTTGCCGTAAATGGCGCGGGCGATGGAGCGCTGAAGTTGCGAAACGACCTGAGAGGTAGCGGCCGGCATCGGTTGAAAACCCCGGATAATCCTGTTACAAAAGAAAGGCTGCGCTGCGATCCGTTGTGCAAATGAAAATGTGTCGCGAAGCAGTCCACCCGTTCCAAACGGGCGATTAGCTCAGCGGTTAGAGCGCTCGCCTCACACGCGAGAGGTCAAAGGTTCAAATCCTTTATCGCCCACCACTTTCTTCTGCCTCTGATATTCTAACGGAACGAAACCATGTTAACCGTTCTTCGTGCATTTGAGTTTCTAGGTTTGAGCATCTGGCTGGGGAGCGATATTTTTTTGAGCTTTGTGGTGGCGCCGGGGGCGTTTTCGGTGCTGGCGAGCCGGGATCAGGCCGGGGCGATTGTCGGATATTCGCTGGGGCGGATGCATTGGATGGGGATTGTTTGCGGAGCGGTGATTTTATTGGTGCGGCTTTTGCGGATTCGGAGTTTGACTGCTTTGGTGGCGCCTGCTGCTTTGTGCGTCACATTGATGATTGTGCTTACTGTGATTTCACAAGTGGCGGTCAGTCCGCGGATGGCGGTGCTGAGGGTGCAGATGGGGTCGATTGAGGCTACAGCAGCGGGGAATCCGTTTCTGGCGGAGTTTGGGCGGTTGCATACGATTTCGGTTGGGTTGGAGAGTGGAGTATTGCTGACGGGATTTGCTGCATTGTTCTTGACGGTTAGAGATGCCTCGGCGGTGGTGCGGTAGAAGAAGGAGTGCTCATGCCATGGCTGGGCGCGCAACCTCTCAGGCTGGATTAAACCAGGCTCGGATGCCCAACCTACCGTACCGCCGTACCCCCTTCCCCCTCTTTTTTCGTAAATAGTCATTTTAAAGAGGCTAGCTCGAACAAGCTTGTCGATGGACATGCTTTCTGGATACCTCTGTGTGTCCTATTGCGTCGTCATCCTCCAACCAGTGTGAGCAGCTCGCGACGGATCCGGTCCTTTTGTTGCCACTCTAGAGTTGAGGTCCTTCGCACATCCTCGTCGGATGCACTCAGGATGACAATTTTGTCGTGGTTGAACCACGGAAAAATTGGACGCGCGAGAAACGCGGGGCTAAGACCAATCTTATGCGAGCTCTAGCGGCGCGGTGGGCGCTTATGCCTGGATTTGGTTTTGTTGCGGCCAGAGGCGGTCAGCTTGGTGCGTTTACGCTTCAATTTGGGCGGGCGGATTTTGTTGGTGGCGGCGTAGCCGGCGAGTTCGAAGGCGCGCCACATGTACCAGGAAGCGACGGTACGGTAGGGGCGCCAGCGTTCGCCGAAGGCGAGGAGCTCTGCAGGGCGGGGCATGTGTTTTTTGCCGTAAGCGACGGACCAGCCTTTTTTGATGCCTAGGTCGTGGATGGGGAGTACGTCAGGCCTGCCTAGCCGGAAAATCAAAAACATTTCTACGGTCCAGGCCCCGATGCCGCGGACGGAGATTAGGCGTTCGACGAGTTCTTCGTCCGACAATTTCAGGGCTTCCTCGTGGGTGGGAACAATTCCGTCGATTGTTTTTTGGGCGAGATTTTTCATGGCCAGGATTTTTGCGCCGGAAAGGCCGGCCTTGCGCAGGGCAGCTTTGCTGAGTTTGAGCATTTCTTGCGGCGTGGGAGCTTTGCCGCTCGTGCTGAGTGCCTTGATGCGGGCGAAGATGGTGGCGGCGGCTTTGCCGGAGATGGATTGGTAGGCGATTGATTCGAGAAGCGCTTCATACGGAGATTGCGTGTGATCGATGTTGGGATCGAAGGGCATGGCTTCCTGGACGAGGCGAGCGATGCAGGGATCGCAGTTGGAGAGATGGGTCACGGCGATGGCTAGATCGAAGGGCAGTTCGGAAAGCGTGCTCATGGCTTCGGTAGATTAGAGCAATTGTAGGAAAAAGTGAAAACATGCAGACAGCAACGCTGAGATGTACGTGAACGGAGGTAGGCCAAAGTCCCAACTATCCGATCAGAAGTCACTTATTATTCCGTGGAGCGGACGGACGTATGAGCGCGAACAGGGAGAAAAGGTTTATGCAGAAGCCGATGTGCGGAACTCAGTTTTTTGTTGTCTCATTCGTGGCGTTAGCATTCGGCGCGGTAGTAATGGCACAAGACCACACCCTAAGGATCGCGCAAAAGATGTCCGACGGGCAGCCTATAAAAGTCGAGCAAAGCAGTCCTCTTCCCGAAGACCACGAAAGCTGTGCTAGCCGCTTTTGATAAATACGAAGTTGTGGGAATGGGCGCAGCACATGGGAATAAAGACCTTGACGACCTTGTTCTGCACCTCCTCCGCGATCCTACTTTTCCTGACAAGGTAAACGACGTGGTCGTCGAGTGTGGCAATTTACTCCATCCTAGACCGCTATATTGCCGGCGGCGAAGTTACAATCTCCGAAGCGCGGCAAGTTTGGCGCAATACGACGCAACCGATGTGCAGCGTGTCGGGATTTTACGAAATACTTTTTCCTTTAGTTCGCAGAATCAATCAGAGGCTTCCCCCGCAGAAAAGGCTGCGCATGTTGGCGGGGACCCTCCTCTGGATTGGAGCAAAGTCAAAAACAAATCCGAAGTCATGCTGGACCGGGATGCCACTGTTGCCTCGGTAATGCAGAAAGAAGTCCTCTCCAAGCACCACAAAGCGCTCATGCTCTTTGGTGTTTTTCATCTTTTTCACAACAACAACCGCGCGCCAAAAGGATTGGAATCAGCGGTGCAACGTTACGAAAGAGACTATCCGGGTATTACGCTAGTGATTGCGGACTTGATCGTGTCCACGGATTCGCCCGCGCCAGGGCGCGACGAGTTGGAAGGGCGAATGGCCTCCTGGCCAGTTCCATCGCTCGTACAAAATATCCGAGGCACCTGGCTCGAGGATGTAGACAAAACTTACTTTTCTAAAATGGTAGACGCTTATCTCTATCTTGGTCCTAGTAGCTTGATGTTGGTTGAACCGAGACCGGCTGAAATATTCTCTAACAAGGGATATATGGAGGAACTCCACCGAAGAGCGGCGATCATCGAGGACACGTTCTTAACGGACCAGACGAATCCCGACAAACTTTCCGACCTGAATTTCAGCCCATTCTTGTACTGAATTACCGGAAGCATTTCCTAAGATTTCAAGTTGTGAGTAATGCTCTTATCGAAAATGCAGCCAGCATCCGGAAACAATCCATACAAGGAGGGTGTGCTAAACTTTCGGGTTTATGCAAACAGGAATTATTGGACTACCACAGGTTGGAAAGACGACGCTGTTCCGGATTCTGACGAAGGCGCATGTGGATCCGGCGAAGGGCGGGCAGGAGACGCGGGTTGGCGTGGCGAAGGTGCCGGAGCCACGGCTGGTGGAGTTGGCTAAGCTTTACAATCCCAAGAAAATTACGTATGCCACTGTGCAGTACGTCGATCTTGGCGGAATGCAGAAGGAGCGGATGCGGGATGCGCTGGCCTCTTTGCGTGAGGTGGATGCGATTGCGCATGTGATTCGCGTGTTTGACGATCCGAGCGTGCCGCACGCGGAGGGCAACGTCGATCCTTTGCGTGATGCTACGAATCTGGAGTTGGAGCTGATTCTTTCCGACCACGAGCAGATTGATAAGCGGCTGGAGCGGCTGGAAAAAGATTTGAAGAAGAAGGCCGACAAGCAGTTTGAGTTGGAGAAGGCCGTTCTAGAGAAGTGCAAAGCCCATCTGGAGGCGGAAAAGCCATTGCGGGAATTGCCGCTGACTCCGGAAGAGCGGAAACCGATTGGCGGATTTTTGTTTTTGTCGCAGCGGCCGATGTTGTACGTGTTGAATTTGGGCGATGAAGAGGCAGGAGAGCTCGATACGGCCGTGGAGCGGCACAAGCTGGGCGCTTTGCAGGGGCGGCCCAATACGGCAGTGGTGGCGGTTTGCGGACGGCTGGAAGCGGAATTGGCGGAGATGAATGACGCGGAAGCGGCGGAACTGCTGGCTTCTTATGGATTGAAAGAGCCGGGGCTGAACCGGCTGATTCGCGCGACATATGATTTGATGGGGCTCACCTCGTTTTTTACGGCGGGCGAGCCGGAAGTGCGGGCCTGGACGATTCACAAGAATACGAATGCGGTCAAGGCTGCGGGCGCGATCCACAGCGATATCGAAAAGGGATTTATTCGCGCGGAAGTCGTGCGGTGGAATGATTTGCTGGCGGCGGGAAGCCTGGGAGCGGCGCGAGAAAAGGCGCAGGTGCGGCTGGAGGGGAAAGAGTACATCGTGCAGGAAGGCGATGTGATTTTGTTCCGGCACTCAGGGTGAGCCGAAACGATCAGATTCGCCACAGAGGCACAAAGACACATCAGAGAAGAACGAGAGAAAGGCCGCGAGGACTGAAACGGAAGGGATTGTAGTTGCCGGCTGGCTGATGTCTCGAGTTTGTAAGCTACGGAGTTAGCAGCTGGAGAGAGACAGCGAGCCCCGCAACGGACGAAATGGAAAACCAGGAAGCGTTGAGGATAGGACTGGCGGCGATCCTGGGGCTGGTAGCCGCGGGCGGAAACCTGCTGGGCGGATATTTCGTGGTTCGCAAAGAGTGGCCGCGCCGGTTCCTGCAATATTTTCTGGCGTTGGGCGCGGGCTACATGCTGGCCGTCTCGCTGATCGATATTATTCCGGAGTCAGTGCGACTTGCGGGACAAGGTGCATTTCTGTATGTGCTTGCCGGATTTTTCCTGATTCATCTTTTCGAACATACAATTGCTCCACATTTTCATTTTGGCGAGGAGACTCACGAAGAGGAGTTTTCAAAGCGCAACGCGCGTCGAGCGGTGCTGCTCGGGTTGGCGATTCATGCGTTTTTTGACGGCGTGGCGATTGCGGCGGGTTTCTTGGTTTCGACATGGCTTGGAGCCGTGATTTTTGTGGCGGTGTTTCTGCACAAGCTGCCAGAGGGATTTACGGTCGCTTCGATGGTTTTGGCCAGCGGGCAGAGCAGGAAAAGCGCGATACGAGCGGCGGCAACGCTCGGCGGAGCGACGCTGCTCGGTGTGGCACTCACAAGCGTTTTTCAGGGACAACTTCAATATGCGCTTCCGTTGGCAGGCGGAGTTACGCTTTATGTAGCGGGCACGGATTTGCTGCCTGAGGTAAATCGCGAGCCGAACTGGCGGATGGCGCTTCTGGTGTTCGCTGGTGTTGCTATGCTATTGATATTGCAGCATTTAGTTGGCGTTTGAGGCTTGCCGGACATTGTGGAATTTCTTGAGCTGGGGTACGCCAGCTAGGCCGTCCGGGCGCCATGCAGGACGTCTAAGGCCTAGAAATCAGGTGGTTTAGCGTGAGTCGTCTTCTTAAACGCTGGATAAATTGCGCCCGCAACTTAATGAGATTGCGTGTGTTAGATGGGGTGTGGTCGCTATGACCAGGTCGGACGTCCAACTGATGCTGGACGTGAAGTCGGGCGACGAACGGTCGTTCGAACTTCTGTTGCAGCGTTATCGGACTCCGCTGGTCAATTTCCTGTACCGGATGGTGCGAAGCCGGGAGCAGGCGGAAGATCTGGCCCAGGAGGTTTTCATTCGAGTGTACCGTGCCCGGGAAGAGTACGTGCCGAGCGCGAAGTTCACCACCTGGCTTTTCCGGATTGCAACAAACCTTGCTTTGAATTCGCTGCGGGACCACCGGTACCAGAAGCTGGAAATGTCGATCGACGCGCCCTTGACGAACTCTGAGGAAGGCGACGAGAGGCCGTTTGAAGTGGCGGACAAGCATCCGACGGTCGAGCAGGAATTGGTGGAGGAAGAGCGCAAGAAGATGATCCGGCACGCGATCGAAAAATTGCCGGAGAAGCAGCGAGCGGCGGTATTGCTGCACAAGTATCAGGAGCTGGACTATGCGGAGATCGCGAAGATTTTGAGTTGTTCGGAGAGTGCGCTGAAATCGTTGCTGTTTCGCGCGTACGAGGTGTTGCGAGTGGAGTTGGCGCCGCTAGTGAGACAGGGAAAAGCAAAGTAAGAAGGATGGGAATGATGAGCTGCACAAAAATGGAAGAACGGATTTTGGCCTACGTCGATGGCCGGCTGAAGGACAGCGAACGGAGCGAGACTGAAAAGCATCTGGCTTCGTGTGCGGCGTGCCGCGTGCGCGTGAATGAGTTTCGGTCGGTAGGCGAACTGCTGGATGAACTGCCGCTGGTGGAACCTTCGCCAGCGTTTGATGTGAGAGTGCGTGCGCGTGTGGCTGCAGAGCCAGTCAAGCCAAGTTGGTGGGCATGGTTGAGGCCGTCGCCGCGAATTGCGTTTGCGGCTTCGGCGTTGTTGGTGGCGACTTTGTGGATTGGATATCACTCGCAAATCATTGCGCCGCCGGCGATTCCTCCTGATGAAGCGGACGCACAGATGATGCAGGACATTTCTGTGATGGAAGATCACGATACGCTGGCGAATTTTGAACCGTTGAAGGAACTACCGCCAGCGGTAGATAACGCGGATGACGCGGACGATTCAGACCATCAGATGTAAGGCGAAATGCGGAAAAGATTCCAACTCGGATGGGCAACGCTGGCGGTGATTGGTTTTGCCGTCTTAAGCGGTGCTATTGGCGGCGCGGTAATGGCGCAGCAATCGCAAAATCATCCCGACCGTCCGCCGCAGAGGCAGCAGCCTGCACCTCGTCCACAGACGCAGCGGCCGAGCACAAATAATCCGAACGCCAGCCGGGCGCCGGCGCAACAGGGGCGCCAGCCAAGTCCCGCCGCAAATCGTCCGGCGGAACGTCTACCGGAGCGTCGATCGGAACGGGTGCCGAACCGGACCTCAGAACATCAAGCGAACCAACGCCAACTGAACAATGAAATGAACGGGCCGCCCAACCGGAATGAGAATCGGCCGCCTTCGGCGACGAATGGACCTGCACGTTCGAATAATTTCAGAAATTCGAACGATTTCAGCGAGCGGCCGAATGAAAACAGGCCAGGAGCAACACTGCGGCCCAGACAGCAGGCTGGTGTGGGCGCGCAGCGTCCGTTTGTGGACCGCATGCGCGAATTAACGCCGCAACAGCGCGACCGTGTGCTACAGAACAGCAAAGCATTTCAAAACCTTGCTCCAGAGCAGCAAGGCCGCATCCGGCAGCAGTTCAATCAGTGGGACCGCTTGAATGGGCAACAGCGGGCAGATCTGCGCGCGAAAGAAGATACCTGGCGCAGGATGACGCCTGAGCAACGCGAGCATATTAAGAATGATGTGCTGCCGAAGTGGAGACAGATTCCGTGGGAGCGCCAGCAGGCGATTCAGCAGAAGCTTGGCGTGCTGCAAAATATGCCGGAGTCCGCGCGCAACCGGCGCTTGAGCGATCCGAACTTTACGCGCGGAATGAGCGACGAAGACAAAGCGACACTGCACGACTTGAGCCACTTGCATGTGGGCGGGGCGCCTGATCCGCCGGGGAATGAGTGAAGCAGTACCAAGTGATCGTTCCAAAACTCGAACTCGAAACTCGAAAAACGAAATACGAAAATGGGTGGTGCTGCGGCCGCCGGGTCGTAGCCAGGTGTTGACTCCTCGAAGGTTTGAAGAAACAAGATCAACAGTCCAAATTGACAGAGTGGATGCTCTCGCGGCATCGTGACTTGTCTAAATGCGGTGCATCGAACCAGCAGAGGCCGAGCTTTTGAAGAGCGATTGTAGTTCCATCCATCGTTCGAGCGACAATTCAGTCAGTCTGGAAGGCACACGCAGAGCGGTGAAGTTTGAGTTTAGCCGTAGAGCGCTGGGCAAGCTATGACGCGGTTTCGCGCGCTGAAACACAGAAATTTCCAACTGTTTATCGCCGGGCAGCTCGTTTCGCTTATCGGAACGTGGATGCAGACGACCGCGCAGCTATGGCTGGTTTACGATTTGACGCACTCACCTGCGCTGTTGGGGATTTTTGGATTTGCCAATCAAATTCCGATGCTGGTTCTTGCTTCTGTCGGTGGTTACGTTGGCGACCGCTACAGCCGGCATCGTGGAGTGATTGCCACACAGACAATTTCGATGGTGCTCGCATTTATCTTGGCCGGCTTGACGTTGTCGCATCACATTCGCGAGTGGTCGTTAATTGCGATTACCTTTTTAGTGGGAATCGTAAACGCGTTTGATGTGCCGATCCGTCAGGCGTTTTTCGTGGAGATGGTTGGAAAAGAAGATTTGCCGAACGCCATTGCGCTGAACTCCTCGATTTTCAATGGAGCGCGCGTGGTGGGCCCGGCGATTGCCGGGTTTGCGATTGCCTGGATCGGCGCAGGCTGGTGTTTCTTTTTAAACGGACTGAGTTTTTTCGCTGTCATTCTGGCGCTGATGGCGATGAGGATTCAGCCGCAGGAGCGCAAACCGAGCACGGAATCGCCATTGCAAAGTTTGCTGCAAGGATTTCGGTTTGCCATGAAGGATCGGCCAATCCGCTCTGCGTTGTTGCTGCTGAGTTTGTTGAGTCTTCTGGGTCTGCAGTATTCGGTTTTCATGCCGATTTTTGCAAACGACATCCTGCACGCTGGAGCGCGTGGCTTGGGGCTCTTGATGAGCGCGGCGGGAGTCGGAGCAGTGCTCGGTGCGCTGCAGTTTGCGGCGCGCACGACTTACAAGGGCCTTGCGAAATGGATCGCGGCAATGTCCATCGTCTGCGCGTGTGGACTGATCGTGTTTTCGCAATCGCACGTTTTCTGGTTGTCCGCCGCGGTTTTGTTCGTAGTGGGATTTGCGGCAACATCGCAGATGGCTGCAACCAACACGACCGTGCAAAATCGCGTGCCGGATGAACTTCGCGGACGAGTGATGGCGGTGTACGCGACGATGTTCATGGGAGTGCAGCCGCTGGGAGCGTTGCTGGCTGGAGGAATTGCGAAACGGATTGGTGCTCCGTTTACGCTGGCGATTTTTGGATCGATATGTTTGATAGGGAGCCTGGTTTTTGCTGCGTGGGTCTTGATGCGGCTACGCGCCGCGCAAGAGGCGGCGCAAGTTCAGGCAGGATTGGGCCGATAGAGCCACGACGGTTGCACGACCGCGTCTGCGGCGGGAATGGCGGCAACTTCGGCGAGGACCGCATCGACTTGCGAACGTAGCGGCGAGAGAGAACAGACCGGGTCGGTTGCGGCAGCATCGCCCGCGAGCAAGAGGGCCTGACAGCGGCAACCGCCAAAGTCCTGCGCACGACGATCGCATGATTTGCACGGCTCCTGCATCCAATCTTCGCCGCGGAATTTCTGAAATGCGTCGCTCGATTCCCATATTTCGCGTAGAGATTTCTCTTTTACATTTTCAAACCGCAGGCCGGGGATAACCGCCGCTGCGTGACAGGGAAACGCTTCGCCACTGGGCGTAAGAAGCATCGCTTTGCGTGCCCAGCCCCCCATGCAGGGCTTGGGGAACTTCGCGTAGTAGTCGGGAACGACGTACTCGATACGCAGTTTGCCGAGTAGACGCGCCTGTGCGCTTTTGAAGAAATCGAGCGACTGCGTTAATTGATCGCGGGTTGGGAGAAGTTTGCCGCGATTTGCGAATGCCCAGCCGTAATACTGCACATGAGCGAATTCGACGCGTGAGGCGGAAGAGTTTTCCGCGAGGGACAGCATTTCGTCAAGCTGATCGAGATTGCTACGATGCAGGACGAAATTGAAAGTGACGCCGACACGGCGCGACTTTAGCCAATCGAGCACGCGGAGTTTTTGGGCATGAGCTTTGGTGCCACAGATTTCGTTGGCAGACTCCTCGCGGGCACCTTGGAAGCTGAGTTGAAAGTGGTCGAGCCCGGCGGCGAGTAGATCATCGAGGCGTTTTTCGTCGAGCGGCAGGCCGGAAGTGATCAGGTTGACATAAAGTCCAGCGGCCCGCGCCGCCTGAACGAGCAAGGAAAGATCGGGACGAGCGAGCGGCTCGCCTCCGGTGAGGTCGACTTGCATGACACCGAGTTCGGCGGCCTCACGGAAGACGCGGGACCAGGTGTCGGTCGGCAATTCGTTCGTGCGGGCGGCAAGCTCTTGAGGATTGGAGCAGTAGACGCAGTGCAGCGGGCACCGGTGAGTGAGTTCGGCGATGAGCGCGAGCGGATTTGCGAGGGCTTGGATCATGAACGTACGAGATCAGAGTTAGTGTAACAATCGAAGAGAGATTCCTCGACTGCGAGCCACGAAAGGCGGGTGGCTCGGCGCTCGGAATGACGACTGAAGGCTCCCTCGCGGCACCAACATCAATCAGGATGCGAAATCCAGAGCTCGTTGATCGCGCAGGAGCTGGAGATAACCCAGAATGTCCTGCTCGACTTTTTTCGGCTCCGCTTTTGCGTATAGCTTTTGTAGGTCGGCCACGATTTCTGAAATCGTATGTTTGCCATCGCAGCGAGTGACGATTTCGAGGCTCGGGCCGGCTAAGCGAAGAGCGCGTTCCGGCATCAGGAGCACGCGATTGCCTTGATTTTCGCCGAGGCGACACCCTGCTGCAAGGTGCGGGCGCGAATTCGGATCCGGGGTCACAGGTCGGCTTTGTCGGGATGGAATGCGCCGGGCGGAGGCCAGGCGGGGTTCACGTACGCAAAAAATAAAGCGTCAAGCATCGCCCACAGAATATCGCATTTGGCGCGCAACGCGGCGTGCGCCGCATCTTGTTCTCCGCGCGTGCGTGCATGTTTGACGACCCAGGCCAGGGCGAACTCCGCGTCTTCTGGAGCTTGCGTGAGGCGGCCGGTGAAATAATCCAGGCCTGAGGAGAGCCAGGGATAAAATTGGCGAAGACTGTCCATGCGAAGCGCGATCAGTCGTTGCGAGAAAAGTTCCGTGAGCGAGGAAGCCACAGCTTCAAGATGCGAGCGCGTGAAGACGAAATGAACGTAGGCATCGACGGCAAAGCGCGTCGCGGGAAGGATTCCGTCGCCGCGTACGGCCTGAATACGGGCAAGGCCAGTGGCTTCAACGAGCCTAAGCCACTTTTCAACGCCGCCCGGAGCGCTACCGTCGCCATCATGATCGATCAGCCGTTTGCGCCAGGCAAGGCGAAAGCCTTGGTCGTCCGATCGAGCGAGAAGCAGAGCGTCTTTTCGTGGAATATGGCTCTGATAGTAGTAGCGATTCAGCGCCCAGGCCTGTATCTGGCCGCGGCTCAGCGCACCTTCATGCATGAGCTTGTGGAACGGATGCTTGTGGTGGTACCGCTCTTCGCCGATCACGTGAAAACCGGCGATGAAGTCTGCTTCAGAGAGGGCGGGCTTCTCATTCTGATGAGTCACAGAGTTACTTCCATTCCGTCGTAAGCAATCTCAAAACCGGCCTCGCGCGCCATGCGGTGCTCGTCGCTGCGTTCGTCAAGGATGGGATTGGTGTTGTTGATGTGCACGAGAATTTTGCGGCACTCGGAATCCTTTGGGAACTGGGCGAGCAGGCCATCGCGGCCAGAAAGAGGGAGGTGGCCCATTTCGCGAGCGGTTTTTTGGCCCCGGCCCGTCTGGATCAACTCGTCATCGGACCAGAAAGTGCCGTCCAGGAATGCGACGTTGCTCGAAGCCGCGGCTTTCATGCCCTCACCGGAATTCTCAGAGAGGCACGGTGCAAAGCAAAAGGATTTTCCGGCTTGTTCAAAGCGCAGCGCCAACACCGCCTCCGAAGATGGAAGAGTCCGGCGGAGCTCCGTGCTGACGAAGTCTGGAAAGTCGCAGCCGAGCGACGTAGGAGAACAAACGAACGACGGAGGAGCCGACGGATCTTCCCCAAAGCGGCACGCGAGGCGGGCGCCGGGAGACAACGTTTGCCACAGGACGGGCGGATCGGCGCGGTGCAGGACGTCGAACACACGATTTTCGGTCTTCAGCAGGCGTTGCACCGCGGGCGTGGCAAATATGAAAAAGGACTGAAACTCACGCAGATGAAGCAACCCCATCACTGAATCTACGTCTGCTGAAGTAAGAAAGACACCGGCAATAGGTGATCCGGTGGTATCACCGGCCGGCGGAGCAAGCTGCGCGGTGGCGATGATTTGCGAGCGTAGGTCCGGAGAGGCGCCGAGAAGAAACCAAACTTGTCCATCAGGAGAAAAAGCCAATTGAGTTTGCGTTCGTGTGGTCGCTTGAAGAGAGCCGGCGCGCAACTCTGAACAGTTGCGACAGCCGCAATTCCACTGCGGAAAACCTCCCCCCGCGGCGGATCCGAGAATTCTAATGTGCATGGAAGCTTTTCATCGGAATTAGACTCTGGCGGGCAGAAAGTCGAGTTGTGAGAGCGCCAAGACGAAGGCCGGGCAATGGCCCGGCCTCATTCGATACGCTTCGGAAAATTTCACGTCTGGCTGAGTTTCACCGAACAAAAACTAGATTTCTGCGTTGGCGTAAGAGCTGATTTCGCAGTTCAGATCGATTTCTTCGTGCTCAGGTGTGGTCCATTCCATGGGTATGACTCCTTGACGTTGGTCGAACACAGGAAGAATAACACGGAGACGGAAGAGCAGAAAGCACAATTCAAGCTGGCGTCAAAGCGATGCAGCGAGGGGACGCAAGCGACGAACAGGAAGCGAAAACATGCCACAACGCCTCGTGAGTCACAATGAAACAGAGCACAACTGGTCGCGTTGAATCTGTCCGAAATCTTTGATAACAATTTTTCAAAAAATATTGAGCTGAGTGCACGATTTCCCTTGACAAGAATTGTAGCGAGTCTATGATGTGGCGAAAAGTGGTACGAAGTGGGAAGTAGTAGAGCAGAGCAGGGGTTCACGGACGCGGTTGCGGTAAAGCAAGTAAACAATTTGAGTTTTTCTGTTTTTGTGGGGAAACGTGGCGATCTGGGGCAACAGATTCCGTCGTTTCGCAGGGCGACCGCTAGGCGGTCAAGTTGAGACACGACAGCTGAGCGGTGGATGGCTAAGGGCAAATGAGTCTTCGGGGAAACTGTCAGGCGAAGGTGGACGAGAAGGGTCGTCTCAAGATACCCGCCGTGTTTCTCGAGGGCTTACGAAAGTATGGAAATCAGTTTTATATCACCAGCACGACCGGTGAATCGGCTCGGATTTATCCGATGCAGGTTTGGATCGGGATTGAAGAAAAACTGGCGAAAGTGTCCAGTCAGAATCGGGCGAAGCGCAAATTTCTGATGAGAACAAGCTATTTCGGGCAAGCCGTGGAAATGGACGGGCAGGGCAGAGTGCTAGTTCCACCAGTTTTGCGGGAGTCGGCACAGACCAAGGGCGAAGTCGATGTGTTCGGGAATCTCGATTACCTGGAAGTGATGAACCACACGCGGGTTTTGGACGAGATGAAGAACGATCCGTTCACGGAAGACGACTATAAGGCCTTGGAAGATTTGGGAATCTAGTAGGAAGCGGCCTCGACTACGTCGGGGTAAACGAGTGGCAAGTGGCGAGTGGCGAGAATATGGCCGGCGAAAGTGGACGGCCACACACGCCGGTGATGTTGCAAGAGGTGCTGGAATGGCTAGGAATAAAACCGGACGGAATATACGTCGACGCAACACTGGGAGCCGGAGGGCATTCGCAAGCCATCGCCGAAAGAATTTCTTCGGGCAGGTTGATCAGCCTGGACCGGGACGCACAGGCGCTGCAGATCGCGCGGGAGCGTTTGAAGACCTTCGGGTCGAAAGTGAACTACGTTTTGTCTCCGTTCTCAAGGATTGCGGAGGCCGTACACGAGTTGGGGATTCCGAGGGTGGACGGGGTCTTGGCCGACTTGGGGGTTTCGAGCATGCAACTTGATCAGCCAGAGCGGGGATTTTCGTTCCGTGAGGCAGGTCCGCTGAACATGCGGATGGGAGTCAGCGCTGAAAGTGATGAGCTGACCGCAGACGAGATTGTGAATCGTTGGCCGGAAACAGAGCTGGCCAATTTACTCTACCGCGAAGCGGATGAGCACGATTCCAGAAGAATCGCCAGGGCAGTGGTAAGAGCGCGGCCGATCAGAGACACGGCGCACCTGGCAACGATTGTGGCAGGGTCCCGAAAGCAATGGGGAAGGCAGAGACTGCATCCCGCGACAAAAACGTTTCTGGCGCTGCGGATAGCGGTGAATCGAGAGATGGAGGAACTCGGGCAGTTTCTTTCTCGGGTCCCCGCCACAATGAATCCACAAGGGCGGTGCGTGATTTTGACGTACCACTCCAGGGAAGACCGCATCGTGAAAGAAGCATTTCGCGAAGCGGACCGGCAAGGGACGCTGAAGATTTTGACAAAGCATGTGGTGCGGCCCAGCGAGCAGGAAGAAAGGGCGAACCCGCGGTCGCGAAGCGCGAAGCTGCGGTGCGCAGAAAGAGTCTGAGTATGAGCAAGAGAAAATCAACGGCGATGCGGGAGTTCAGGACCGTCAAGCGGATCGATAATTCGCGTCTGGTGCGTCACATGGAGCCAGCCAAACAGAAGAACCTGTACAAGACGGCCGGGCTCGGCGGAATCGTGGCCGTGTTTTTCCTTTTTTACATTTTTCAGCACTTTCGCTGCATCGATCTGAGTTTTGAGCTTGAGGATTTGAAAGCGCGGCAAACGCGCGCGGCGGCATTGAATTCGGAATTGAAGCTGGAGATCGCGAATCTGCGCGACCCAATGCGGATTGATGTGATCGCTCGCAGACAATTGGGATTGACGCAGCCGTTGCCCATCCAGGTGCGCGAATATGATGCGCCGAGCGGAATGCAGGTGGCAGCAGTGCGTTTTGGGCGGCGCAATCGAGGCCAGTAACGGCGTCGCGCCATGACCCGAGCTTCAGAAGTGGCGTTCGTTTTATATCAGGGTTTGTAAAACAACCCTGAAACCCTTTTCAGGTGGAGAGAATCCCGAACGCAGCGGGCCATGCAAGAAGAAAAAGTCCACGTCCGTCTGTTGATTGTCGCCGGCGTGGCTCTCTTGTGGATGACCACGGTGTTCGGGCGGCTTGGCTATCTTCAGTTAATCCGGCATAGCGATTACCTGGTACGCGCGCAGCGTCAGCAGCAGCGCACCATCGAAATCACGCCCAAGCGCGGCGCAATTTACGACCGCAACATGCATCCGCTGGCAATGAGCGTGCCGGTGGAGTCTGCGTTTGCGGTACCTTCGGAAATCGGCGACAACAAAGCGATGGCGGCGCGGCTGCTTTCAGGCGTGCTCGGAATTCCGCGCGACGTTTTGGAAACGCGATTCGAATCGGGCGGATCGTTCGTCTGGATACTTCGCAAGCTGCCGCCAGACAAAGCGGAGGCGGTGCGCGCGCTGAACCTGAAAGGCGTCTATCTTCAAGGCGAAAATCAGCGTTACTACCCGAAGCGCGAGCTGGCTTCGCATGTTTTGGGCTTCGTGGATTTGGACGAAAAGGGTCTTGGCGGAATCGAGTACGGACTGGACAGCACGATTCGCGGCAAAAGCGAAAAAATTGTTGTGATGGCCGACGCGCGGCAACGTTGGTTTGACGGAGGCGCGGCCCAGAAGGATCAAGGCGCAAACGTCGTCCTGACGATTGACGAAAAGATTCAATACATCGCTGAACGCGAGCTGGCCGCGGCAATCGCAAAAACGCACGCGCTTGCCGGCACGGTGATTGTGCAGAATCCGAATAACGGAGCGATTCTGGCGCTGACGAACTGGCCGAAGTTTAATCCGAACTCGCCGAACGACGTAAAGAGCGAAGCGCGGATGGATCGGGCCGTCAGCGCAATTTACGAACCCGGCTCGACGTTTAAGTTGATTACACTGGCTGCCGCGTTTGATCAGAACCTCATCCGTCCCGAAGAAGTTTTCAATTGCGAAAATGGCGCGGTGTACGTGGCGGGCCACCGCATCCGCGACCACAAGCCGTTCGGCTTGCTGACGGTGTCCGACATTCTGGCCCAGTCGAGCGACGTCGGGGCCATCAAGATCGCCATACGAGTTGGCGCGCCGAAATTTTACGAATATATCCGCGCCTTCGGATTTGGCCAGCAAACTGGTGTTGACCTTCCCGGCGAGAGCCGAGGAATGCTGCGCCGGCTTGAGAATTGGACGCCAGTTTCCATTGGATCGATTTCCATGGGACAAGAGGTTGGTGTAACGCCTCTGCAGTTGGTAACGGCCGTGTCGTCGATCGCAAATGGCGGTACGCTTTATAAGCCGCATGTGGTTGCGGAATTACGCAGAGGCGATCAGCCGATGCCATTGACGGGCGCGGTCGCACCGGGCGAGCCCAAAGAAGTAATCCGTCCGGAAACTGCCGCGACGCTGCGGCGATTAATGGAAGGCGTAGTGCTCAACGGAACAGGAAAGCTCGCGCGACTGGATGGCTGGACTGCCGCCGGGAAGACAGGCTCGGCACAGAAAATTGATCCAGCGACCGGTCGTTACTCGCCAACACAACTGATCGCGTCCTTCACAGGATTCGCGCCAATCAACGATCCTGCTGTAACGATTTTGGTTTCGCTCGACTCGCCGGTTGGACCGCACGAAGGCGGCATGGTGGCTGCTCCCGTATTCAAGCGGATCGCTGAGCAAGTTTTGCCGTACCTGGATGTGCCGCGCGATGTGCCATTGAGTCCAAAGCTGATTCAAGCCTCGTACAAGCATCCCGAAGTGGACGAGAGCGCGACGCTTGAGGATTTCACGCCGGTGGATTTTGCGGCGCAGCCCGATCGGCCGCCAGCGCAGGAGAAAAATAGCCAGCCAGAGCCTGCGAAGCCGTCTATAACGGTTGCTCTCGACGAAGGCGGCGACATCGCTGTTCCAGACTTCCGTGGGAAGACGATGCGCGACGTTACGGAAATGTGCCTGAGGCTCGGACTCGAGCCAGTTTTGGTTGGCAGCGGATTTGCAGTGGACGAGTCGCCGACAGATGGCGCCAAAGTTCGCCGCGGCGCAAAAATCACGGTGCGATTCGGAACGTCTGAGGAAGCGGCGAAGGTCACGGGCAAAGCGGCGAAATCGAACCCGAAAAACAGGCGCCGATGACCACGGGTTTGCAAGTGCCAAAAAACGCGGCGGAAAGCGGCAAAGCGGTGGAAGAGCGCAAGCTGAAAACTCAGCAGCTGAAAAATCGCTCACTTACCTTGGCGAAAATATTTTTGCGGAGCGACACAAATGTGCCGTCCGGTGCAAAGAATTTGAAAATTGATGGCATCGCGTGCGACTCGCGTAAGGTTGCGCCCGGCTCCCTATTTTTTGCATTGCAAGGAGCCAACGAAGATGGCAACCGCTACGTGCGCGATGCGGTAGAGCGTGGTGCAATTGCAATCGCCAGCGAAGCCTCGGCGCCGGTCGATCTTCCTGCCAATGTCGCGTGGATCCAGGTTACGGGAAGCCGCAAAAGCCTTGCTGCCGCGGCAGCGAATTTCTTTGGCCGTCCCGCAGAGGTGTTACAACTCATCGCGGTGACCGGCACAAATGGAAAGACCACGACGACTTCGCTCATCGATTCCGTTCTTCGTGCATCGGGAGCGAAAACCGGATTGTTCGGAACGATTGCATATCGCACGCCGCTTGGCGAGTACGTCGCGCCGAACACAACCCCAGAGTCGCTGGACTTGCAGGGGTTCTTCGCTGAAATTCGCGACGCTGGCGGGAAATACGCCGTGTTGGAGGCTAGTTCGCACGCACTCGTGATGGATCGCCTCTGGGGCTGCCGCTTTCAGTCAGCCGTTTTTACAAATCTGACGCGCGACCACTTGGATTTTCACAAGAATTTTGATGATTATTTCGCCGCTAAGCGCCGTCTGTTTGAAGGCACTGGCGCCGGAGCACCTGAGACAGCAATCTTGAACGCTGACGATCCCTACAGCAAACGCCTCGTGGGGCTCGCAGCGAAGACATTCACCTATGGCCTCGAAAACTCGGCGGACATTGCTGCTAAAAAGTTTCAACTCGCATTCACTGGATTGACCTTCACCGCACAGACTCCCAACGGACGGCTGCAAATCGTCTCGCCCCTTGTCGGCCGCATCAACGTGTATAACATTTTGGCGGCTATCGGCGCGGCTCAGTCTGCCGGCATTGCAAATGAAATCATCGAAGCGGGAATTCGCGCGCTGAAAAACGTTCCGGGCCGCTTTCAGCGAGTGGACATGGGACAGCCGTTTCTTGTCATCGTTGATTTTGCGCATACCGACGACGCACTCGAAAATCTGGTCAAGACTGCGCGCGAGCTCAATCCGAAGGGCCGCGTGATCACTCTTTTCGGGTGTGGCGGCGGCAAAGATCGGACCAAACGCCCGATCATGGGCGAAGTCAGTGGCCGCCTTTCTGACCTCACGATTCTGACAAATGACAATCCCCGCCAGGAGGATCCGCTCAAGATCATCAGCGACATTGTGGTCGGCATGCAAAGGAGCAGCGGAAAATATCTGATCGAACCGGACCGCGAGAAAGCCATTGGACTCGCGTTCGATGAAGCTCGTGCAGGCGACATCGTGCTACTCGCAGGCAAGGGACATGAGGACTATCAGGTGCTCGCCGACAAGACGCTTCCCTGGGATGATTGCAGGATAGCGCAGCAGGCGCTGCGCCAACGCGGCTTTGATGCGCCCGGTTCTGGCGACGGAAACGCGGGCGCGGAGTTTGGCACCTAGCGCGCACTCCTGTTTGTGGGATTCGGGTGCTGGCGTTCCGGAATGGCCGGGATACGCCAAAGTAAGCTAATAAAGGAGGAGCCCAGCGACCGGTGAGCACACAGCAAACCCTGGGGTATGCCCATAAGGCGAACTCTCTGAGGCATTTATGCGGTGGACGATTGCACAGGTGGCTAGCGTTTTGTTGGCGCGGACGGGAGCGGGGCTCGACCCCGTGGCCCGGCTGGCCGGCGTCTCGATTGATTCTCGCTCGGTACGTCCCGGCGAGCTGTTTATTGCCATCCACGGACCGCGTCACGATGGACACGATCATGTTGCCGGTGCGCTGGAACGCGGCGCACTCGCAGCCATGGTGGCCACGGCAAAAGTGGACCAATTTCCGGACGCGATTCGCGCGAAGTGCCTCGTCGTGGACGACACCTTCGTCGCGCTCAAGCAATTCGCGCTCTCCGTACGCGAAGCATGGGGCGGCAAAATTGCCGGTGTCACGGGGTCGGTCGGAAAAACCACGACCAAAGAGATCCTGGCGGCACTGCTTGGCGCGCGGTTCCGCGTTCTGAAGTCGGAAGGAAATTTTAATAATGAGTACGGGCTGCCGCTGACCCTGTTTCGGCTGGACGAAACACATCAAGCGGCGGTGTTGGAGATGGGTATGTCGCGACGCGGCGAATTGTTGCGTCTCGCGGAGATTGCCCGGCCCGATGTTGGTGTGGTGACGCGCGTGTCACCGGCGCATCTGGAATTCTTTTCGTCCGTGGATGAAATCGCGCTCGCAAAGCGTGAGTTGATCGAAGGCTTGAATGGCAAAGACTCCACCGCGGTATTGAATGCAGACGATCCGCGCGTGGCGGCGTTTGGAGCTTTCGCGCCGGGGCGTGTTTTGACGTATGGAATCGAGCAGCCCGCATTCTTTACAGCGGAGAATATAGAAGATCGCGGTGCGCTCGGCACGACGTTTGATTACGTTAGCCCGGAAGGCCATGTTCGTCTGGAGTTGGCCTTGCCAGGACGTCATGTCATCGCGAACGCGTTGGCGTCGCTCGCGGCGGCCAGCGTGTGGGGAATTGGAATTACCGAAGCGCGGGCGGTGCTGCCGAAATTGCGGCCCCCGGCCATGCGCGGAGAGCTTTTGCAGTTTTCGAATGGAGCGGCACTGATCAACGACAGCTACAACTCAAGTCCGGCCGCACTCCAGGCAATGATGGCGCTGCTTGCGGCAACGCCAGGTTTTCGCCGCCGCATCCTTGCGGCGGGAGAAATGCGTGAATTGGGAGCCACTTCCGCCGAACTCCACCGCGAAGCCGGCGCTTACGCCGCAACAACGGGAACCATTGACTGGATTATCGGCGTTGAAGGCGACGCTGCTCAATTGCTTGAAGGTGCGGCGAAGGGCGGAATTCCACGCGACCGCCTGAAATTCTTCTCGTCCTCGGAAGAAGCGGCTCAATTTCTGGAGAAGGAAATTCAACCGGGAGATCTGCTGCTGGTGAAGGGTTCGCGCGGCGTGAAGATGGAGCGCGTTGTCGAGGCGTTGCTGGCGCAGCATGGCGCGCCTGACACAAAGCTGGGGGTCAGCCACTAGATGCTGTACTACCTCCTTTATCACACGCTGCAGAAATATTTCAGCCCTCTTAACGTTTTTCGTTACATCACGGTGCGCACCGTGTACGCCAGCCTCACTGCGATGTTTCTCGCACTGGTGTTCGGGCCATGGCTGATCCGCCGTCTGCGCGAATTGCAGATCGGACAGTACATCCGCGAGGAAGGGCCGCAGGAACACAAGAAGAAAGCCGGCACACCGACGATGGGCGGCGTTCTGATTGTGCTTTCCACTGCCGTGCCGGTGCTGCTCTGGGCGGACCTTACGAACGCATTTGTACTGATGGCGCTGTTTGCATTGGTGGCATTCTCCGCCATCGGTTTCATCGACGATTACGCGAAGGTGGCGAAAAAGCGGAACCTGGGCCTGACCAGCAAGCGCAAATTTCTCCTGCAAGTGCTGGTCAGCATGATTGTGGGAGTCGGCCTATTGGAGCTTTCCACGCACAGCGCTTATTCCACGCAGTTGATCGTCCCGTTCTTTAAGAAGTTTCACCCTGATCTGGTCATTCACTCTTTGATTTCGAGCGATCACCTGTGGCCATTGGCCTTCGTGCCGTTTCTGCTGTTTGTGACCCTCGTCATCACAGGCTCTTCGAACGCCGTTAATTTGACTGACGGCCTCGACGGCTTGGCAATTGGCTGCACCGTGATCGCGGCCGGCGCCTTGACGGTCTTGACGTATGTCAGCAGCAACGCGCGTTGGTCGTCTTATCTCGATATTCAGTACATTCCGCGCGTAGGTGAGCTGACAGTCTTTTGTGGAGCGCTCGTTGGCGCATCGCTAGGCTTTCTTTGGTACAACGCGCATCCCGCTGAAGTTTTTATGGGCGATGTCGGTTCCTTGTCACTTGGTGGAACATTGGGCGTTATTGCCGTCATCATCAAGCAGGAGATTCTCCTTTTTTTTATCGGCGGTGTTTTTGTGATCGAAGCGCTCTCGGTGATCTTGCAGGTAGGCTCTTTCAAACTACGCGGAAAACGGATTTTCCGTATGGCGCCTGTTCATCACCATTTCGAATTGCTCGGGTGGAGCGAATCAAAGGTGATCGTGAGATTCTGGATTCTGGCACTGGTGTTCGCGTTGTTTGCGCTCACCACCCTGAAGTTGCGCTAGGTCCGAAGGACTGTGGTAGGAATGGCCGGAAAGATCGACTTAAAAGGGAAACGCGTGCTGGTCATTGGACTGGCCCGCACCGGCATGGCTACCGCGCTCTTTTGTGCGGATCGCGGAGCTATCGTGACCGCCACGGACTCGCGCTCCGCTGGCGAATTGGGCGAATCCATCGCGAGGTTGCGCGCTACGGGTGTGCAGTTGGAACTGGGCGGACATTCAGACAGCATTCTGCAAGGCCAGCAGCTGGTGATTCCAAGTCCTGGCGTACCCGCTGACGTACCACTCCTGGTCAAAGCACGAGGGCTGAAAATTCCCGTTTGGAGCGAAATTGAACTAGCCTTCCGCTTCTTAAAGGGACAACTGATCGGTATCACCGGGTCGAACGGTAAGACCACCACAACATCGCTCATCGAATACATTTTGCGTCACGCTGCTTTCTCGACTGTCCTCGCCGGCAACATCGGCACTCCCTTGATCGCTCAGGTCGGCGAGACGACCGATCGCACGATTACCGCCGCGGAGCTAAGCAGCTTTCAACTCGAACTCATCGACACGTTTCGTCCCAATATCGCCGTTTTCTTGAATCTGACGCCTGATCATCTGGACCGGCACAAAAACCTCACCGCATATGGAGCCGCGAAAGCCAGAATCTTTGAATATCAAACCAGCGAAGATTTCGCCATTCTGAACGCGGACGATACGAAAAGCGCCAAGTATGTTCCATCGCGCCCTCAAGTGTACTGGTTCAGCCGGAAGACGAATGTCCAGCAGGGGGCGTTCGTTCGAAACGGGAAAATCATCTTCCGGCAGGCTGGTAAAGATGAAGAAATTCTCGATTGCAGGGAGATTCCTCTCCCCGGCGCGCACAATCTCGAAAACGTTCTCGCAGCCACAATCGTTACGCGGCTTGCAGGCGCACAGCCTGAGCAAATCGCGGAAGCCATCCGCTCCTTTGCAGGTGTGGAGCATCGCATCGAATTCGTCGCCGAGATTCACGGAGTCCGCTACTACAACGATTCGAAGGCCACCAATGTTGACGCAACGCTGAAGGCGCTCGAAGCCTTCCCTGGACGTATCGTGGTGATTCTGGGCGGCAAGGATAAAGACAGCGACTACTCCGTGCTGCGCCCGACGCTGCGGGACAAAGCAATTCTTGCGCTCCTGATCGGCGCCGCCGCCGAAAAAATTGAACATCAGATCGAAGGCAGCGTCGCGATCAGGCAGGCCGAAACGCTTGAGCACGCCCTCGAATTTGCCGCCCAGACTGCTCACTCAGGAGACATCGTATTGCTCGCGCCAGCGTGCGCAAGTTTCGATCAGTTCCAGAATTACGAACACCGCGGTCGCGTCTTCAAAGACCTGGTCCGCCAGTTGCAGCGGAGCACGGAGATCCTAAAGAACGAAAATCCAAAAAATCCGCCGAATACGGAGAAGAAGAATGCCGAGACGTTTGGAAAATGACAGATGGCTGTTCGGTGTGACGCTCGGGTTGTGCCTGCTGGGCGCGGTGATGATCTTCAGCGCATCCGCGGTAACCGCCGAACACGAATACGGCCACTCGTATTTCTTCCTGCTGCGTCAGTCCGCCTGGCTGGCGATTGGGCTCGCCGGAATGTTTGTGTTGATGCGCACCGACTACCGCAAACTTCGTGAGCCCGCGGTCGTCTACAGCGTCTTGTGCATTGTCGGCTTAATGCTCGTGGGTGCCTTCTTCCTCGACAAGTCGCATGCCACGCACCGTTGGATTCGATTTGGTCCCATCGGCATCCAGCCTTCGGAAATCGCCAAGCTGGCGGTCATCCTGTATCTCGCGTGGTTTTTGGATTTGAAGCGACGCAGCGCCGCCAACATGGAATTTCGCAAAGAAGATTTTCTTCACAATATATTGCCCGCGATCGGACCGATTCTGGTTTGTGTGGCGTTGATTCTCGCGCAACCTGATCTTGGTACTTCCGTGGACATTGGTCTGATCGCCGCCGCGGTTCTTTATGTCGCCGGACTTTCCTGGAAATGGATTGCCGCAGGCGCGGCTGCTTCCATCCCCGCTCTCTATCTGTTGATTTCTCACGTTGCCTATCGGCAAGCGCGTTTCATGGCGTTTCTTAACCCGGACGTCGATCCGCAAGGCGCTGGTTTTCAGTTGCTGCAATCGCTCATCGCGGTCGGGTCCGGCGGTTTTACCGGCGTTGGCCTGATGGAGAGCAAACAGAAACTGTTTTATTTGCCTGAAGCTCACACGGACTTCATCTACGCGGTCATTTGCGAGGAGCTGGGATTCATCGGCGCCATGATCGTGATCGCGCTGTTCGCGGTTTATGGCTGGCGCGGACTGCGAGCAGCCTTCGCCGCGCCGGATAATTTTGGCCGCCTACTGGCGCTCGGTATCACGTCAATGGTCATTTTCCAGACCTTGATCAATTTTGCCGTAGTGCTCGGCATGGTTCCTACGAAGGGAATCCCGCTACCGTTCATCAGCTACGGAGGATCGAGTTTGCTCGTGATGCTTCTGGCGACAGGAGTGCTGCTGAATATTTCGCAGCAATCGACGGCGCGATGAAGCTGCTCATTGCGGGTGGCGGTACCGGCGGCCACGTGTTTCCGGCGATCGCGATCGCAAAGGAATGGATGTCCCGAGGAATGGAAAGGGAAGTTGTGCTGGTAGGAACACAACGTGGAATCGAAATGAAGCTGGTGCCACAGGTCGGGCTGCCGCTCGAAACCTTGCGGGCTGCCGGCCTCAAGGGAAAGGGCGGGCTGACGCTTGTGAAAAACTTTGCGACACTCGCGCCCGGCATGCTCGATGCCTTCGCGATTCTTCGGAAGCACAAACCGGTAGCGGCATTTGGTGTCGGCGGTTATGCCGCCGGTCCAATGATGCTGGCGACATGGCTTCACGGCATTCCCAACGTAATCTTTGAGCCGAACGCGGAGCCTGGTTTCACCAACAAAGTTCTCGTGAAATTGTCGAAGCGCATCGCGACCGGCTACGAAGTAACCTCGAATGCCTTGGGCAGCAAAGCAGTTGTCACCGGCAATCCCGTTCGTGCAGAATTTTTCGACATCCAGCCGCGCAAGCCCGAAAAACCCTTCCGATTGCTAATCACTGGCGGAAGCCAGGGCGCGCTCCCGATCAATCGTGCATTCGTCGACGCGATGGACCTGCTCGCCGCCCGCAAAGATGAATTGAGTGTGGTGCACCAAACCGGCGAACGCGATTACAACGCGGTGAGGACCGCCTATGCTCGCCGCGAGTTTCGTGCCGAAGTCGTTCCGTTCCTTGGCAACATGTCTGAACGCTTCGCATGGGCGGACCTAATCGTCTGTCGCGCAGGAGCAATCACTGCAGCAGAAGTTGCCGCCGCCGGACGGGCCGCAATTTTTATTCCGTTTGGCCGCGCAACCGACAGCCACCAGCTCCGCAACGCACAAGAAATGGTCAAAGCCAACGCGGGTAGACTCATCGCGGAGCCAGAGCTCACTGCCGAGCGCCTTGCAAGCGAAATTTTCTCTCTGCTCGACCATTCTGGGGAGGTCGAGCTGTTGGCTTCGCGAGCGCGTGCGCTCGCAAAACCAAACGCCGCGCGCGATATCGTCGACCTCGTTGAAACGGTCGCTGGCGTGCTCACAAAACGCCGGGGAGAACGGCCGTGATGGTTTCATTTCGCAATTTTCAGCGCATACACCTGGTCGGCATCGGTGGTATTGGCATGAGCGGTATCGCCGAAGTCCTGCTCACACTCGGCTATTCAGTCTCAGGTTCCGATACCAAGCCTTCCACGACCACAGAACGCTTGCAGAATCTCGGCGCAGTGGTTCACGAAGGCCACAAGGCCAGCAACGTCGAAGATGCACACGTGGTCGTCACCTCTTCCGCGATCAAATCTGACAATCCGGAAGTCATCGAAGCGCACAAACGCAAAATCCCTGTGATTCCCCGTGCCGAAATGCTGGCCGAGCTGATGCGCTTGAAGTATGGCATCGCCGTCGGTGGCGCTCACGGCAAAACCACCACAACCTCTCTGGTAGCCTCGATTCTTACCGCCGCTCACCTCGATCCCACATTCGTCGTTGGTGGGAAAGTGAATCAAGCTGGAACAACCGCGCGCCTCGGTCGCGGCGAATATTTTGTCGTCGAAGCCGACGAAAGTGACCGCAGCTTCCTGCTTTTCGCGCCAGTCGTCGCCGTCGTCACCACCATCGACCGCGAACACCTTGATCAGTACAGTTCGCTTGAAGATATTCAGGACGCCTTCGTCCAGTTTGTGAATCGCGTACCCTTTTACGGAGCGGCGATCCTCTGCCTCGATGAGCCCAACGTTCAAGCCATCGTCCCCAACATCAAACGGCCCATCCTCACTTATGGCACGTCGAGTCAGGCGGACCTCGTCATCAGTGACGTCCAACTCGAGGGCTTTTCCAGTGAGTTTCGTCTCACCTTCAAAGACGAAGATCTCGGCCTTTTCCGTCTGCCGCACCCACCTGGCATTCACAATGTTCGCAACGCGGCTGCGGCGGCTGCCGTCGCTCTTTACCTCAACGTTCCCGCTGAGCTCATCCGCGAAGGCTTGGCCAAATTCGGTGGAGTCGGCCGCCGCTTTGACGTCAAGGGTAGCGTCAACGACGTCACTGTCATTGACGACTACGGCCACCACCCCGCCGAAATTCGCGCCACGCTCGAAGCCGCTCGTGGTTGTAAGTTCAGCCGTCTCCTCGTGCTCTTCCAGCCACATCGCTACTCCCGCACGCAACATCTCTGGGACGAATTCCGAATTGCCTTCAACCAAGCCGACGTGCTGGTTCTCACGGACATCTACGCTGCCAGCGAAGCGCCCATCCCCGGCGTCTCCAGTGAAACCCTGGTCGCAGCCATCCGCGAGGCCGGTCACAAGAACGTCCACTACCTGCGCTCCATGCAGGAGTCCGTAGAATTTCTCCTGAAGAATGCCAGACCAGGCGATGCCATCCTCACGGTAGGCGCCGGAAATGTCAGCCGAGCTAGCAACGAGCTGATGGTCCTGCTCGGCACGGAGCATCCCACTCACCATGCGCGCTGAGCATCCAAAACTCGAAGCCGGTCTCGCCGCGCTCGGAATCGATGTCCGCTCCGGCACATCCCTGTCCGAATTGACCTCTCTTGGCATCGGCGGCACCACCGACCTGCTCCGCATCACGAAGCACGACTCCATCCCCGACTTGATCGAGCTGCTCGAACACCACAACATCCCGTACAAATTTCTTGGTGGAGGTTCAAACCTGCTCGTCGGCGATGGCGAACTCCCCTGGGTTATCCTGCAACTCGCCAAACCCGACCCGGAAATCGTCCTCGAAGGCAATTTTGCCCACGTGGACGCCGCTGCCGACCTCGGCCGCACTGTCACCTTCTGTGCGAAACACGATTTGGGTGGCATGGAGGGTCTGATCGGCGTTCCCGGCACCGTCGGAGGCGCTCTGCGCATGAACGCCGGCGCATACGGTATGCAAATCGGCAGCTACGTCCGCGAGGTCAAGCTCTACCGGGCTGCCGAACGCAAGATAGAAATCCTCAAGGGCAATCAAATTTCATTTGAATACCGTCACACTTCTTTTGGGCCTGATGATATGATGCTCGCAGTGACGCTGGAACTTCCCTCCAAACCGTTCAAAGAAATTCTTCAAGGGATTCGTATCTGCAATGAGAAGCGGCGTTCGAGCCAGCCCCTCGGGCAGAAAAGTGCCGGTTGCATCTTCAAAAATCCTCCCGGAGCCTCCGCGGGCCGCATGATTGACGAACTTGGCCTGAAAGGTCTGAGCGTCGGCGACGCCAAGGTCAGCGACCGTCATGCGAATTTCTTCGTCAACGCGGGCCAGGCCTCGGCAAAAGACATGCTCGCTTTGATCTCTGACGTCCGCGGCCGCGTCGAAAATGCTTTTGGCGTGAAACTCGAAAACGAAGTAGTGGTGTGGAACGCGTGAAAGCCATACGTAAAAACGCTGCCGTTGCCGACGCGGAATCGTACCGACCGGAGCTTGTCGAAAATGACGAGCCGCGCTATCTCCGCCGGCAGAAACCTGTCGAGATTCGACGCAAGAAATTCGGCGGAAAAAATCTTTCACGCTATCGCACGATGTTCGGTTGGCTGGTCATCGCCGCTGGTTGTGGTGTGGTCGCTTATGTCGCAGGCGATTTTCTTCTGCACTCCCCGAAAGTTCTTTTGCTCAAGCCAGAGCAAGTTGAAGTCACCGGCAACCACATCGTCTCGCGCGAAGCGGTACTGGCTCCTTTTTACAAAGATCGTGGCCGCAGCGTCTTGCGCATTCCGCTCGATGCACGTCGCAGCGAAGTGGAGCAAATCTCCTGGGTACAATCAGCGAGCGTGCAGCGCGTCCTGCCTAACCGCATCCGCATCGATATTTCTGAGCGCACACCAATCGCGTTCGTCCGAAATGGTAGCGAGCTCGCTCTCATTGACGAATTCGGTGTAATTCTCGATCGCCAGCATGGCGATGATTTACGTTTTCCGATCGTTACCGGTCTCACGGACAGCATGCCTCGCGGCGAACGCCAGAAGCGCATGACGAACTATCAGGAATTTATTCGCGCCATCGATATGGCCCATCCGCACTCCTCCGATCAGGTGAGCGAAGTCGATCTTTCGAATCCCAAGGAACTGCGCGTTGTCATGGCGGGAATTCCAGGTGCCAAATCCACTCAGGCCGTCACTTTATTTTTTAACCAGAATGATTTTGCCACCAGGTACGGCACCGTCGTGCAGAATTTTGCCGTGTGGCAGGCGGAAAACGGCTGCGTGCAGTCGATTGATTTGCGCTACCGCTTGCCGGTCTTGAATCCGGACACTTCGGGTTCCTGCGCAAGCGCGCGCAAGTGAAAGTGCTGAAGCACGCGCAAGTGAGTTTGTGCAATTTGAACTGAGGAGCTGAGGCTTGTCGAAGAAGGACAAATATCTTGTCGGTCTGGACATCGGTAGCAGCAAAACCTGTGTTCTCATCGCAGAGCTTGCCGACGAGCAAGTGAAGTTCCTCGCGCTCGGCGCGGCCGAATCAAAAGGCCTGCGCAAAGGTTCCATCGTTAATCTCGATTCCACCGTCAGCTCCATTCGCCGCGCCGTCGAAGAAGCCGAAGGCGTTTCCGGCATTCCTGTCGAATCAGCGCTGATCGGCGTTGCCGGCAGTCACGTTCGCGGACTGAACAGCCGTGGCGGGGTTACTCTCGGCAATCGGCCGCGCGATATCGAACGTGAAGACGTTCGCCGCGCGATCGACGCCGCGCGAAACATTTCTCTTCCCGAAGATCGCGAAGTCCTCCACGTCTTGCCGCACGAATTTTCCGTGGACGCTCACGACGGTATTCGCGACGCCATCGGCATGGTCGGCCAGCGCCTCGAAGCCAACGTGCATGTCGTCACTTCCTCGGTGACCGCTACGCAAAATCTCGTCACGGCAGCGAATCGCGCCGGAATTCTGATCAGTGACACGGTCGTTGAACCTCTCGCTTCCGCCGAAGCATGTCTCACGCAGGATGAGCGCGATCTCGGAACCTGCTTACTCGATATCGGTGGCGGCACTACCGAACTTGTCGTTTACGGCGGCGGAGTCGTCCGGCACACCGGAGCCGTTCCCGTTGGCGGCGACCATTTCACAAACGATCTCGCGGTCGGCCTGCGCACGCCCATCCCCGAAGCCGAACGCATCAAGAGACATCACGGTTGTGCGGCAGCCGCGCTTCTTCAGGAAGACACTGCGATTGAAATCGCCAGCGTTGGTGATCGCCCGCCGCGCACCATCTTCGCGCGCATGCTTACCGACATTATCGAGCCACGCGCCCAGGAGTTTTTGGCACTGATCCGCGATGAAATGCGCCGCGCAGGTCTTGACTCTCAAATTCCTGCGGGCTTTGTTCTCTCCGGTGGCGGCGCGCGCCTCAACGGCCTGATTGAAATGATGGAGCAGGCGTTCCACCTGCCCGTTCGCATCGCGGAGCCTCGCGGCCTGGTGGACATGCCGGAACAGGTCGAGCAGCCCGAGTACGCCACGGTCGTCGGCCTGGTTTTGTACGGCGCAAAGGCGCGCCGCACACAGTCACAACGCGCGACGAATTTTGTTGCCAAGCTCAGGTCGATGTTCGCCGGGGCATAGACATTCGGGCCGACCAGTCGGGCCTAGCAGTGGACCGGGAATAACGAGCTTTACCCAGCCCGTTAGGGGGATAGGAATGACGTCGAAAGAAAACGCAATTCGTATGAGCTTCAGCGAGGAGTTGTCGCCCGCAAAGATCAAAGTCATCGGCGTGGGCGGCGGCGGGTGTAACGCCGTCAACCGCATGATTCGTGCCAAGGTCGAAGGCATCGAATTCATCGCGGCGAACACCGACTTGCAGGCGCTCAAACTCTGTCAGGCGCCGATGAAGTTGCAGCTCGGCGCAAAACTTACGAAAGGTCTCGGCGCGGGAGCCAATCCCGAAGTCGGCCGCAAAGCTGCCCTCGAGGACACCGACAAAATCATCGAAGCGCTCGAAGGCTCGGACATGATTTTCATCACCTCCGGCCTGGGTGGAGGCACGGGCTCTGGCGCAGCTCCGGTTGTCGCATCGCTTGCCAGCGAGCTTGGCGCCTTAACCGTCGCGGTTGTTACCAAGCCGTTCGCCTTCGAAGGCAAACGCCGCATGCTTCAAGCCGAACAGGCTCTACAGGATTTGATCGGCGCCGTTGACACCGTCATCGTCATTCCCAACGAACGCTTGATGGAAACCGTCGAACGTGGCACCAGCTTCTTTGACGCGTTTCGCATCGCGGACGATATCCTTCGCCAGGCTGTTCAGGGCATCTCGGACATCATCACCGTCCCCGGCATCATCAACCGTGACTTTGCTGACGTAAAAGCCATCATGAGCGGCCAGGGCTATGCCGTCATGGGCACGGCTGTCGCCACCGGCTCGAACCGCGCAGTCGATGCCGCCAACCGCGCCATCGCCAGCCCCTTGCTCGAAGACAATTCCATTCAGGGCGCGCAGGGCATCCTTATCAACATTTGTGGCAGCCCAAGCCTCACGCTCCACGAAGTTCACGAAGCCTCATCCATCATCCAGAAAGCCGCGCACGAAAACGCCAACATCATCTTCGGCGCTGTGCAGGATGAAACGATGAAGGACTCCGTCAAAATCACGGTTATCGCCGCCGGCTTCAAGGAAGCCAACAAGAAAAACGTCTCCAAACGTCCGGAGTTCCTGCCGAAAACATGGAAGGCCGGCAGGGAAGTTCCCGTCGCGGCTGCTGCCGCTGCCGGCGCTGGTTCCGGCTCGTCAAGCACATCCGAATCCCAAACTATCGTCCATCAAGTTCAGCAGAATGTCCGCGACGTTGCACAGGACGTTCCCGCCGACGATCTGGACGTTCCAACATTCTTGCGTCGCCAGGCACAAAAGGCATAGCTCTGATAAGTAAGTGAAACGGGTCTGACAAGTGGGTTTCTGTGAGGCCCTGATTGATCCCAGCAGATATACGGCTGCACGATGATTCGTGCCGTCCACACTTGCGGGACGGCGTTGCGGTGGTCGATCCAGACGGCTCGGAACGCCCCATCGAGTTCCCCGCCGAGCCCTGACGTATCCCACCGTTCCCGCTAAATCTACCGCTTTGCGCCAGTCCAGGCCCACGCTCGGCGTCCTTCTCCGATACTCTTATGACCGGCTCGAACGTTTGCATCTGCACGACACCAAGCGCTATCGAAGGCCGTTAAACGCTGCAAGTCTCCTGCTTCACCTGTGCTTCGTTGTTGCCATCATCTACTTTTTCCGCTTGCCCTCGCCAATCTCACCGCTTCCAATGCCTCACCGCGGGAGGGCTTTTCAGCAGTTCCGCCAGCTTGCCTACCTCCTTCTCGAATTCGGCGTAGTCCGTTCGTGGGGCAGGGATTACTGTACTCAAGCCGGAGTGAACCTCCCGCGCACGCGTCGCCTGCAAGACGCGTGCAATATTCACGGCGCTGATTCCGCCGCCCGGCATGATTGTTATTCTTTTGCGGCCCGCGTCAACAAGTTCCGCAAGCGCGGCGACACCCTGCTCTGCGCTGGGTCCTCCACCGGAAGTCAGAATCCTTGCGGCACCCGTGCCGATCACGTCTTCCAGCGCTTCCCGCAAATTTGGCGTCTGATCAAACGCGCGGTGGAACGTCACCGGCAGCGGCCGCGCCAGGTCCACAAGCGTTCGAGTGTGCTGAATGTTCACGCGCTGATCCGCACGAAGAAGTCCCAACACGACGCCATCCATGCCCAGTCCCTTCGCAATCGCGAGATCGCGAACTATTTGCTTGAACTCCATCTCCGAATATAAAAAATCTCCGGCGCGCGGACGGATCATCGCAAAAACGGGAATGTGAACTTGACTGCGCACTGCGCGCGTCAGATCAGTGCTCGGGGTAACTCCGCCAACCTGTAGATTTTCGCAGAGCTCGATGCGGTCAGCTCCGCCACGCTCGGCGGCCAGCGCCGCGTCCAGTGTCTCGACACAAATTTCCAGCAAAGGGAATTTCGTCATTGGGGAATCCGGAGTTAATTCTTTGCGCTCGTCCCTTCCACGCTCCCCGAAAGGGTCCCCCATCCTTGCCGGGAAAGATTCCAGAAAATCAGCCAGCCTGCAACACCGCTCACCCCGAGAAGCAACACCCCGCTCAACCAGTGCCTGAACACCAGCATGCCGATGCCAAACATCGCGGTATACACCATGACGCAACCCGCCACCCAGTTCGCAGTGTTCGCCGCAAAGTCTCGAACTTGCGGCAATTCCGGACACAGTTTTGCAATCGGTTGCCATCCATAAATGCTGGGGTGAACGCGCCTGTAAAACGAAAGCAATTTTTCCGTCGGCTCGGGTTTCGTTGCGAATGTTCCGACGATCCACGCGATCGTCGTCACGCCCGCGGTGATCAGTGTCGCTTTCGCGGTAACCACCGCTCCGTTACCCGTGAACGGAACTTTCGCCAGCACGAACGTCAGCACCGCCGCTGTCACGGTCGCGGTAATTTCGCTCCAGGCATTGATCCGCCACCAGTACCACCGCAAAATCAGCACCGCGCCGGTGCCTGCGCCGATTCCCAACACAATCTGCCAGCCTTCGGAAATTGACGCGAGTTGGCTCGCAACGTATCCGCCCGCAAGTACCAATAGAACCGTGAAAACTTTTCCGATGTTCACATAGTGACGCTCGCCCGCGTCGCGTACCAGAAATCGCCGGTAGAAATCATTTACCAGGTATGAGGTTCCCCAGTTGAGTTGCGTTCCGATCGTGGACATGAACGCCGCAAGAAATGCTGCGACCATCAGTCCACGCAGCGCTGGCGGCAGAAAATCCCGCAGCACCATCACGTAGCCTTGTTGTGGACTGGCCGCAAAATCCGCGCTTGGAGTAAGCCCGCCATTCGGTGAATACAACGCCAGCGCAACCAACCCTGTCAGTATCCACGGCCACGGCCGCAGCGCATAATTCGCCAGATTGAACCACAACGTCGCGCCCAGCGAATTTTTTTCGTCCTTCGCGCTGAACATTCGCTGTGCGACATAACCACCGCCGCCCGGCTCCGCTCCCGGATACCAGGAACTCCACCACTGCACGCCAAGAAACAACACGAATGAAACCAGCGGAATCGTCCAGATGGCGTTAGTGGTCAGTCCCAGATGAAAGTCTGGAAAAAACTTCAAGGGATTCGCGGTTCGCACACCAGTTTTTGCAACCGCGTCGCCAACAATCTGCAGTCGCAACGTGAGGGCATTAATCCCGCCAAGTTTGCTTACCGCCACCCATGCCAGCACTGTCACCATGCTCATCTTCAGCACGAACTGGAAAAGATCCGTGACCAGCACGCCCCAGAGCCCACCGATAAATGTGTAAATTCCGGTGAAGGGAATCAGCACAAAAACGCAAATCATCAGGGCGGTGTGCCGTGGCTCGCCGAGAGTGTAGTGCATCAGCACGTGGTCACCCAGCGCAAGTTGCCACACCTTACCTTGCGCAATGGCGGGCCCCAGCAGCACTGCGATGATGTCCACCATCGCTCTTGTCACCCATCCCAAAATGAAGCAGTTCATCAGCAGGCCAAGATAAATTGCCTTCAGTCCACGCAGGAACGCCGCAGGTTTTCCGGAGTATCGCAACTCCGTCAGCTCAACGTCGGTCATGATTTCCGCGCGCCGCCAATACCGCGCGAAGAAAAATACCGTCAGCATCCCTGTCAGACATTGATTCCACCACAGCCAGTTGCCAGCGATCCCTTGTGTCGCCACCAGACCTGTAACAAGAAGCGGCGTATCGGCAGCGAAAGTGGTGGCAACCATGCTGGTTCCAGCCAGCCACCAGGAAACGTCTCGGCCGGAGATAAAAAATTCCGCAGTGTTTCCGCTGGCGCGCCGCCGGTAATAAATTCCGATCAGCAGATTGATAAGCAGATATCCAACGATGACCACCCAATCCGTTGTGGTTAGCGGCATAGTCCTCTCGTTGAATCGATGGGACCGAACGAGCCTTAATCTCCGGCTCGTTCGGATGCGAGAGAATAGTGCTATAGAGCATTAATTGCAAGCGTTTTTGAAATCGAGATCTGAAGAAATACAGAGGAACGCGCTAAGTTTTCTTTCGACGCGCAGGTGCCGAATAGAACTAGATGAAGCCCATCGCCGCGAATGCCGTCAACGAAGCGCAGCCGAGTCCTACGCCGATCACCGCGCCGGCCAGCACATCGCTTAGGAAGTGCATTCCCAGCACGATGCGCGAGACGGCGATGCTGCAGGCAAAAAATCCGAGAGGCAATTCGACGCCGCGATAAAAATAGCAGAGTACCAGGGCGATCGAGAACGCTGTCATGGCATGGCCGGATGGGAAAGAGAATTTGTCAGGAGGCAGAACTTTCGACCAGCAATGCGGTTCGAGTTGGCATGGCCGCTGTCTGTGGCTGAGAGTCTTTAGGATTTTGAAGACGGCAACTCCGGTCAAAGCTGCGCTTGCTGCCGCGCTGACTGCCGTAAATCTTTGCGGACCGCCAAACACCAGCAGAAGTGCGGCCAGCGAATACCACAGCCATCCATCGCCCAGCCGCGTGGCGGCAATCATCCAGATACGAATCCAGCGTGGAGCACGCCAGCGGTTCAGCCGGCGCATCAGGTGGTGGTCGCGCCGTTCGATGAAGCCCCAGACTTGGCGTGCGACGGTCATATCGTTAGTCCACGACTTGCACCAGGGTTTCAGGATTTGTTTTACAAACCCTGAGCTTAATACATCAAATTCGTTCCGCTCCGGGACGCATATCCCACAGCATGCGTGGAGATTCGTGCGCATCCTCAAAGTGTGTCGCCCATTTCCGGCAGAACCACTTTTCATTCATCCAATGTCCTGCTGTAAACACCGGGACCAGGACGGCGAGTGGCAGTAGCGCCAGCGTCGCGGGCTTTTCCTGTAGCACTGCTTGAATGATTCGATAAACATCTGCAGTCAGGCCTGCACAAGTTCCATCCGCGCCGCGCACCCGCCCGCGCTTTGCGCGTAAGCCCGCAAAAAATTCCGCAACGCTTCGAGCTTGTGCAACCTCAGTGTACGTGCGCCCCACGCCTCTCATGGTGTGCGAATCGCTGCCGCCAATCGCGATCTTCCCGAGCTTCCTCGCCAGGGCCGCAGCCTGCCGGTTGGCTTCCGCGCACATCTGTCCGTTGCGAGTTTCAAATGCCGGTACATACGACGCAAACCAGTGAAAATCGTCGGCGTCGCGCCTTCCGGTGAGCCCGGAAAACACGTGATTCACACTGAAGAAGAGTTTCTGTTCGGTGAGATACATCAGCAGCGAGACAAAATCTTTTCGCCGCCGCTGGATTTCCACGTGATCGCGCTCGCCGATGTTATAAACACCGATGTGAACTTCCGTTCCGCTCGGCATCTGGCAGGTTACCTCTTCGCTAACGAAGAAGTCGGGGTGACCGCGCAGCTTTTCCGCCGCGTCGATCGAATCGTGGTCCGTCAGGGTGACGATGGACATGCCCAATCTCTTGCAGTGGGCATAGACCTCATCCGGCAAGTTGTAGGACTCCTTCGAGACGCGGTCGAGCCAAGGAGTGGTACACATTCCCGAAGCGATTGAATGAATGTGAAGGTCGCATCGCATGCTTCCGTTTTAAACTAGGGATATGAACAGCGGGTGAAGAGGTGGAAAAAACTAGGTGAATGTGCCCCTGGAAACTACTGATGACAAATGACTTCCGGAGTTATCCACATGGCATGGTCCGTGCTCTTCTGGAACCTTGAGATTCCTGTGTAACACTGCTGTCATGTCTGGCGCTAAAAAAATTCACATTCTATTCCACGACGCGGGCGGTGGCCATCGCAACGCCGCTGTGGCACTAAAAGCCGTCTGCGAACAGCAGTCCCGGCCTTGGGAAATTAACCTTGTGCAGTTCCAGGACCTTACGGATCATTTGGACATTCTCCGGCGCCTTACCGGCGTACGCATACAGGAGCAATACAATATTCTGCTGCGCAATGGCTGGACGTGGGGCAGTGAATATCTTCTGCGTATTCTGCAACTTACCATCTCAATTTTCCATAAATCCCTGGTTAAGCTTTTGGCAAATTATTGGCGCGAACATCCCGCTGATTTGCTGATTTCCGTGATTCCGCACTTCAATCGTCAAATTGCGGAAAGTTGGAATTCTGTCTATCCGGAACACCCGTTTGTCACCATTATCACGGACATGGCCGATTTTCCTCCGCGTTTTTGGATTGAACCAATCGCAGAACAGATTGTTATTGCCGGATCGGAACGCGCAGAGGAGCAAGCGCGCAATTTTGGCAAAACTGAAAAGAATCTGTTTCGCGCGTCGGGGATGATTCTTCGTCCGGAGTTTTACGCCGAACAACAAGAAACTCCGCTGGCTATCAGAAAAGGGCTTGGGCTTGACGAAGCGCTGCCAACCGCGATTGTTCTGTTTGGCGGTTATGGCTCGAATGTGATGTATGACATTGTGGAACAGCTTGATGCGGAGCATCCGCCGCTGCAGATCATTCTCGTGTGCGGCAAGAACGAAACGCTGGCCGCGAAGCTCCGCCAGAAAAAATGGAATCTTCCACTGCACGTTGTCGGCTTCACGCGAGAAGTCAACCGCCTGATGCGCGCCGCCGATTTTCTGATCGGCAAACCCGGTCCCGGAACCATTGCGGAAGCAATGATTTCCGGCCTGCCTGTTTTGGTGGAATGCAATTCGAGCACGCTACCGCAGGAGCGTTTCAACACCGAATGGGTGACAGAAAAGCGGGTGGGAATCGTCATCAAAGGATTCGGCAATGTTGTGCCCGCAGTAAAAGAGTTGCTTGAACCGGGCAAACTGCCAGCGCTTAAGCGTAACGTTGCAGCACTTCACAATCGCGCGGTATTTGAGATTCCGGAATTTCTATCAAGTTTGTTGCCAGAACAAGACAAACCGCAGTCTGAACAAACAATTGCTTGGCGAGCGCGGAATTAAGTCTGAAGGTTAGAGGCTTGCGCGTTCGGCGCGATCAGAGCGAGGAAACCTTGGTCCAGCGCCTGGATTTTCCGCCGGCGGTTTGATGCGCGGCTTGGCGCAGGTTGAAGCGCCCCAGCGTGCTGCGCGCTTCCGCCTTTCGCACATCTTGATGCAGCCGGCGCGCGCGTGCGACTGGCTGCATCCGCAGTAGCAAGTCGGAGGAGATGCGCGGCGCAGAAGTCCGGGCGTGTTAGCAAAGGCGCTCATCGCAGCGACCAACGCGAATCCAAGCACAATACCGCATCGTATTGAAAAGGGAAGTGTGCCGAGGGAAGTGGCGATGGCGCGCACAAGGAGATCTTGTTCTCGACGGCAAAAAAAACCGATGGACCGACGAGCTAAATAAATTCCTTACCAAGGTTCTAGAACTGGCTAGGGCGCGGCCTGCGGCAAGTAGGCGTTCTAATCCGGTTCTCGGGTGGGAGATCGGCGCGGTCCCGAATGGCAAGGAATTAATCAACATTCTTTAATTCAATGAGTTAGCTGGCACAGCCGTTCAGGTGACGATGGATACGCGTTGCATAAGTGACTCGTGTGAGCACGTTTCAGATCACGGTCCACGAAGGATGCCAAGCGAGGGGGAAGGGGCTTGCTTGGCTGAATTCAAGGGCCGTTCCCACCTGCCTCTGAGAGGGAAGCTAGGATGGATGACCCCACGCATCTGGTGTGAAAACGACACTGGATATGAAAGGTGCTTCCGGGGCTCCCGGTCCCAAGCTGGAGCCCCATTTTTTTTGTCCAGATAATTTGGTTTTTGCGCAGCCGCCGTGGCTATGACGATGGAATTTTCGGCTCGGTGCGCTCGGCAATGACGCTTACCTGAAGTGCTCCTACCGGAAGTTCAATTCAATTTTTTCGAAACCGCGATTTTTGCCTGACCGAGCACATGCTCCACTTGCGTTTCGCGCAGCCGTGAAGCGTCATATTCAAAGCACAATTCCGTTTTTGCATCGTTCAGTTTGAACTTCCGCAAACCATAAGTGTTCGCGAATTCGCCAAGCTGCTTTAGCTGCTCGAGCGTGAGCGGCGATGCCAATGCGTATTTGATTTCGAGAAGCGTCATGGCGGTAGTATAGCAGGCTCGCACAGATCCTTGAGTTGCACGCCAGACCACGCAGCACACGACAATTTGACACGATATAGGGGACAGGGGTATAAATACCCTCAGGGGGTATATATCGATGGCTCGCAAAGTCACAGCCCACACACACTCCGCCGAATGTGCGTGCGCAATCGGTCCGGGCCACAAGGCCGTTGCGGTCGATCCCGAACTTAAGCAAAGCAACCAGAAGCGGCTTCGTAGAATTGAGGGGCAGGTCCGCGGCCTGCAAAAAATGGTCGGCGACGACCGATACTGCGCCGACATCATTGTTCAGATTGCTTCGGTTCAGGAAGCGCTACGGGGCGTAGCGCGCAACCTGATGAAGAATCATCTTCGCCACTGCGCCACAAAAGCGTTGCGCTCAGCTAAAAGAGAAGAAGCGCACGCCATGTATGACGAACTGCTCGGCCTGATTTACACGCATCTGCGTTGACGACGGCTGCAGAGGAACTTCGAGAGGAGCGTAATGGAGCGCGATCCCGTTTGTGGAATGAATGTTGAGCCGGCGAAAACCGCGGCGACTCGCCAGCTCGGCGGAAAGACGTATTACTTCTGTGCGCCCGGATGTGCGGAACGGTTCGACCGCGCGCCTGAGCAATTTCTTGCGGTTCCCGGCGCGTCTCCAATGGAGGGCTCCGGCGCCTCGGTCTCCGCGAAATCGGTTGCCATCACGCCTGCGCCTTCCGGCGAACAAAAAGAGATTCGCTACACGTGCCCGATGCATCCCGAAGTGGTCCAGTGGGGCCCCGGCACATGTCCAAAATGTGGAATGGCTCTTGAGCCGATGGATATCGTCGCGGAAGAAGCGCCGGATTCCGAGTACGCCTCGATGCGCCAGCGCTTTTGGCTGAGCGCACTTTTTACTGTTCCTGCGCTCGTTTTGAGCATGCTCGGCGAAAAGCTTGGATTGCATTTGTCCGGAGCTGTTCGGAACTGGGTTGAACTTCTGATGGCTGTACCGGTTGTGCTCTGGGGAGGCTGGCCATTTTTCGAAAGGTTCTGGTCGTCGCTGGTGAATCGCAGTCCGAACATGTTCACGCTGATTGGGCTGGGGACTGGTGCGGCGTTTCTGGATAGCGTTGTCGCAACTCTTTTCCCCCAGTGGTTCCCCTCGTCGTTCCGCGATATGGACGGCTCGGTTCCTGTGTATTTCGAAGCGGCTGCCGTCATCACGACGCTGGTGCTCCTCGGGCAGGTGCTTGAGCTTCGCGCGCGCGCGAAAACATCGTCAGCTATTCGTGCGTTGCTGAAGCTTGCGCCACAGGCCGCGCATCGACTAAAGGACGACGGCGGCGAGCAAGATGTGGCGCTCGATGAAGTTAAACCGGGCGATCGTCTTCGTGTCCGTCCAGGCGAACGCGTTCCAGCCGACGGTGTGCTGCTCGAAGGCGCGAGCGCGGTTGACGAATCCATGATTACCGGCGAGCCGATGCCGGTCGAAAAATCTGTCAACGACAAACTCACGGGAGGTACGCTCAACACCAGCGGTAGTTTTGTGATGCGTGCCGAACGCGTCGGAAGTGAAACCACGTTTGCGCAAATCGTGAAGCTGGTGAGTGAAGCGCAACGCAGCCGCGCGCCGATGCAGCGTCTGGCTGACAAAGTTGCCGCCGTTTTCGTTCCTGCCGTGGTGGTTGCCGCGATTTTCACATTCGCTGCGTGGGCGCTGATTGGCCCGGAGCCGCGCCTGGCGCACGGTCTCGTTAACGCCGTCGCGGTACTCATCATTGCGTGTCCTTGCGCGCTCGGCCTCGCGACGCCGATGTCCATCATGGTTGCGGTGGGCAAGGGCGCGGGTGCCGGAGTTCTTGTGCGGAACGCTGAAGCGCTAGAAAAACTTGCCGCGGTAGACACTCTCGTCGTGGACAAAACCGGCACGCTCACCGAAGGCAAGCCCGCCGTGGCCTCGGTCGCGGTGCTCGAAGGAAGCAGTTTTACGAAGGACGGGCTGTTGTGCCTCGCTGCGAGCGTTGAACGCTTCAGCGAGCATCCGCTTGCGCGCGCAATCGTTCGTGCCGCGGAAGAAAAGAAAGTGCAACTGGCGCTTGCCAAGGAATTTCGCGCCACTTTTGGCGGTGGCGTCGAAGGCCGGGTAAACGGCGACCTGATCTATGTCGGCACGGCAAAGTTTCTGCAGGAACACGGCGTGAAGGGGCCCGCCGCCTCCGAAGGGCAGCCTGGGAACCTCAATATCAGGGTCGGTGGCCCGGCATTCCTAACTGCCGTCTTCGTGGCCGTAAAGGACAAAATCATAGGAGTGATCGGCCTAGCCGACCCGATGAAGGAAACTGCTGCCCAAGCTGTCTCTACATTGCGTCGAGAGGGAATCCGCCTTGTCTTACTAACCGGTGACCACAAGGGATCCGCAACACTCATTGCAAAGGAATTGCGGATCGATGAAGTCCACACGGACGTTTCACCTGCACAAAAGGCAGAGATCGTGGCCAGCATCAAACGCGAAGGCCACGTCGTCGCGATGGCCGGTGACGGAGTGAACGACGCGCCCGCTCTCGCTGGCGCCGACGTCGGCATCGCAATGGGCACCGGCACTGACGTCGCCATCGAAAGCGCGGGGATCACTCTGCTGAAAGGAGATCTGCGCGGAATCGTTCGAGCGCGCAGGCTGAGCCGAGCCACGATTCGCAACATCAAGCAGAATCTGCTCTTTGCGTTTCTCTATAACGCACTCGGAATTCCTATCGCAGCCGGAGCGCTGTACCCATTCTTCGGCTGGCTTTTGAGTCCAATGCTGGCCAGTGCTGCGATGAGCTTCAGCTCTGTGTCGGTCATCGCCAACGCGCTGCGGCTTCGTTCGCTCAAGCTCTAACAGACTGTGCCCGTGCAGCGTGAAACCTCAGTCACTTCCCAGATTTCAGAAATGTGCCCTTCTCCAACTCCCGGAAGGCCTGCTGCAGCTGCTCCTGCGTATTCATAACGATTGGGCCGTACCATGCCACCGGTTCTTCCAGAGGCTTGCCTGAAACGAGTAGAAAGCGAATGCCGTCGTCGCCAGCTTGCACGACCACTTCATCGCCACGGTCAAATAGCACGAGCGAACGATTGTCCGCCGCCAACGGAGGAGTGGTATCGGCCCAGCCCACCGGCTCTGTGGGAACCGCCAACGGACCGGACGCGTTGCAAAATTTTCCGCCGCCTGCAAATACGTATGCGAATGCGTGCCGCGTGGTTCCCACGGGTAACGCCTTTCTGCGGCCGGGGGCAATTGAAATGTCGAGGTACACGGGATCGGCCGCGATACCATCGACCGGACCGCTCTTGCCCCAGAAACTTCCGCAGATCACGCGCGCGTGGGTTCCGTCATCGTCGGTAATTTCGGGAATGTCGAGCGATTTCACTTCCTGGTATCGCGGCGGAGTCATTTTGAGTGACGATGGCAAATTCGCCCACAACTGAAAGCCGTGCATGCGCCCTGCTGCATCGCCCTTCGGCATCTCCTGGTGAATGATTCCGCTGCCTGCCGTCATCCACTGCACATCGCCAGGGGAAATCGCGCCCTGATTGCCGATACTATCGCCGTGTTCCACCGTTCCTGCCAGCACGTACGTGATCGTTTCGATGCCACGGTGCGGATGCCACGGAAATCCCGCGAGATAATCTTCCGGCACATCGTTGCGAAAATCGTCCAGCAGCAAGAAGGGGTCAAACTCCGTCGTATTTCCAAATCCAAACGCGCGTCGCAGATGAACTCCCGCGCCTTCCATGGTTGGCTTCGCTTTGATCAGCCGCTTTACGGGTCGAATCGACATGGCCGCCTCCTTGGCGCGCGTCGCACTGCCATCAGGAAAAGGTAACACCATACGTCGACCATTGCAGCTCGCCGAAGCATCCCGTGCCCGTGCGGTTCCGTTGTACAATCCCTCGGCTTCGCAAGAACTTCTTACCGCAAGTGGAGGATCATGCATGCTCATCGCCATTAGCCGCCGAGCTGGCTATCAGCTTCTGGTTTGTCTATTCGTGTCGACTTTCGCGGTCGCCGCGCAGGAACTGCCTTCCGCCAAACCGGAAAGTGTGGGCCTGTCTTCGGAGCGTCTCGAACGGATAACTTCGAAGGTTCAGCAGGAGATTGACCACAAGCGAATTGCCGGAGCCGTGACACTGGTCGCACGCCACGGCAAAGTCGCATGGTTCAAGTCGCAAGGTGCGCTCGACCGCGAAGCCAATAAGCCCATGCGCGATGACGCGCTCTTCCGAATCTGCTCGATGACCAAGCCCATCACGAGTCTTGCGGTGATGATGTTGTATGAAGAAGGAAAATTTCTTCTGGAAGATCCGATTTCAAAATATCTGCCGGAGTTCAAGAATCCCAAAGTGCTCGTCAAACCAGCGACGGGCGAGCCTTACACAATTCCCGCTGCTCGTGAAATCACCGTTCGAGACCTTCTGACGCATACTTCCGGTCTTACCTACAATTGGAATGAAGATCTGGGCGAGCGCTACAAAGCGGCCAACGTGGCGCACGGCCTGCTGCCGTACGACGGCACGATCGAAGATAACGTCAAGCGTCTGGCGGGAGTTCCACTGCTCTTCAGCCCAGGCGCTCGGTGGGAATATGGTCTGAGCATCGACGTTCTTGGCCGTCTCGTGGAAGTCGTCTCTGGGATGCCGCTCGATCAGTTCTTCCGGACACGCATCTTCGAGCCGCTCGGAATGAGGGACACTTACTTCTTTCCACCGGAGAACAAACTGGACCGTCTTGCAGTCGCTTACACCTACTATCCGGAAAAAGGACTCCAACGCTTTCCCGACACGCCCATCACCGAAGGCCCCACGAGTTATTCGGCTGATTATCCGTATCGCGGTGCGAAGAAACTTTTTTCGGGTGGCGGTGGTCTGAGCTCGACCGCTGCTGATTATTTGCGTTTTTGCCAGCTGATGCTGCAGGGTGGAAAGCTTGGCGAGGTGCGTCTGCTGAGCCGCAAGTCCGTTGAGCTGATGAGTCACGACCAGTTGGGAAAAATCAGTACGGATCGGGCATTCGGCCTGGGATTTGGCATTGAAGGTGTGAAGACGCCGCTCCACGAACTAGGATCCAGCGGAGAATTCAATTGGGGAGGCTTTTTCTACACAGCGTTTTCCATTGATCCCAAGGAAGACATGATCGTGATCTTTATGGCGCAACTTCACCCAACGGGTGGACTGACGCTTGACCAGCAGGTTCATGAGCTGGCCTACCAGGCGATTGTCGATTAGGGCGTATGCATAGCACTTAGAACTAGGGAGGATTGACGCGTATCTTTTTCATGCTCTGAACGCGTTCACGTTCTGACCGCGAGACCCCCATTGGAAGTCACCTATTGCATTCCCATAGAAGCTATGGCACCGTGCTGTTGGATCCCCATAGGGACACGGGAGACTTCACACCGTGGGCGATAAGAAAGATGTTTGGCAGGGCACTCTGGCCCTTATGGTTCTTAAAACGCTCGAAGCTCTGGGACCACTCCACGGCTACGGCATCGCTCGTCGCATTGAGCAAACCAGCGGTGATCTCCTCTCTGTCAATTACGGAACGCTCTATCCAGCACTTTTAAAACTGGAGCAGGAAGGCTACATCGCGTCGGAGTGGGGTATTTCGGACAACCATCGCAAGGCGAAGTATTACAAGCTCACACGCGCCGGCCACAAGCAGCTCGAAAGGGAAGCACGTGATTGGCAGCAGACTACTGCAATCCTCGCTCGCTTCCTTTCCTCTAAGGAGTCGGCCTCATGAGATGGCTCCGCGCATCGCTCGCCCGCTTAGGTAATCTCTTCCGCGAAGAACGGCTCGATCGCGAACTGAAGGCAGAATTGGCGAGCCATCTCGAAATGCACATCGCGGACAATCTTCGCGCTGGCATGACGCCTGACGCAGCGCGCCGCGACGCGCTCATCAAACTCGGCGGCATCGAGCAAACAAAGGAATCCATTCGTGACCGGCGCGGCATTCCCGCTCTCGAAAGTCTGCTACAGGATTTACGCTTCGCGTTGCGGATGCTCGGCAGATCCCGCGCCTTCACGGTCAGCACTTTGACCTCGGCTTTCCGACCAGGGGAATCCTCTTCGCGGGTGTGCACTTTCCTCCCCGACAATATGAGTCAGCCGAGAGCAAGCGCCAGTTTTTCGATCAGGCTTTGCCGCGCATCACCGCTCTTCCGGGAGTTACATTTGCGGCGGAATCGACGGCAACCCCATTGGAGGGATCCTGGGGGTCAGACGATGTCGCCATTCCCGGAAAACCTCATGATCAGCACTGGACAACTGCGTTTGAGGCATGCAGTGAGGGGGTACTTCCAAATGCTTGGCTTACGGTTAATTCATGGAAGACTTCTTACCCATGCGGATATTGCCAGCGCTCGTCACGTGGCCATCGTCAATCGCACGCTCGTGAAATTGTTGGCGTCGTTAGCGATTTCAGAAATTTCGGACTTCAGCGGCCTACTCTCCCAAAGGCCTTCATTCCTTACACGTTTTCAGGCACTGGCGATCGAAACATTCTGGTCCGAACAACGGTGAACCCAACTTTGCTTGTGAACAAAATCCGGCAAATTCTCGCGGAGGCTGGTCCCGATACACTGATGGTCAAAGCGCGCAGCCTGGATGACTATTTGCAGGAAAAAGTTTATGTGAAGCCAAAGTTCCGTTTGATTTCGTTCGGCACGTGCGCTGTGATCGGTCTCGGCCTCGCCTTGATAGGGCTATTCGGCGTGATGGCTTATTCCGTGGCGCTGCGGACGCAAGAGTTTGGCATTCGCATGGCCCTGGGCGCGTTGGCTGGAAACGTCCTCGCGCTGGTGCTTCGCAAGGGGTTGTTGTTGGTCGGAAGCGGAATTCTCGTGGGGCTTCTGACTTCGTTTCTTTCTGTGCGCATCTTGCAATCGCAATTGTGGGGCGTCTTCGCTTTCGATGTAGGTGCGTTTGTGCTGGCTTTTCTTGCTTTGCTAACCGCCGGCTTGCTCGCTTGTTACCTTCCCGCAAGACGCGCTACGCGCGTTGATCCCATGATTGCCTTGTGGTACGAGTGAAATGATGATGCCAATTTTACGAGCATGGTCTCGCCGCGTGCACAGCATGTTCCGCAAGGAACAGCTGGATCGCGAATTGGATGCCGAGTTCGCGAGCCATCTCGAGATGCACGTCGCGGACAATCTCCGCGCCGGCATGACGCCGGAAGCCGCGCGGCGCGATGCCCTCCTCAAACTTGGAGGAGTGCAGCAAACCAAGGAATCTGTTCGCGATCGCCGCGGCATTCCATTCCTGGAAATTCTGCTTCAGGATCTCCATTACGCGTTTCGCACTCTCCGCAAAGATCGCGGTTTTACAGCTATCGCTGTTCTGATTCTTGCGCTCGGCATCGGTGCCAACATCGTGGTCTTCAGCGTAGTCAACGCGATCCTGCTGCGCCCGTTGCCATTTCCGGATTCCGAGCGGCTTGCGTGGTTTACGGCAAATCACGGCAAGGGCGGACTTTCTGCGGTCACGTACAACGTAGGGTCGTATGAGGAATTTCGCCGACACAACCAGTTGTTCGAGGAAGTCACTGCCTACCAGGCGTTCTGGGGAAGCTCCGAATACAACATGACGGGTCACGGTGACCCACAAAGCGTGCAGGCTGTGATGGTCGCCGACAATTTTTTTCACACTTTAAGAGTGCAACCCATTCTTGGACGGACCTTTCTTCCCGCCGAATGCATAAAAGGCGCAGCGCCAACGACGATGCTCGGCAATGCGTTCTGGCGCCAGCAGTTCGCCGGCGACACAAACATCGTTGGCAAAACCATTACGCTCGATAAGCAGGTGGCGACCGTTATCGGCGTTCTACCGGCCTCTTTTGACTTTTCCTCCGTTTTCTCGCCCGGCCTGCAAGCGGATATTTTCATCGCCGCCTATATGGATGAACTGCGCGAATGGGGGAATACGGTCGCGATCTTTGGCCGCCTCAAGCCTGGTGTTTCTGTCGCGCAGGCGCAAACAGAGGCCAATGTTCTACTCCCGCAACTCAAAGCTGCGCATCCTGAATGGTTCACGGAATATTCCGCGGACATCGCTTCCCTTAAGGACTACGTCAGCGGCAAACTTCGTCGTTCCTTGTTCGTTCTTTGGGCCGCTGTTGGTCTGATTCTCCTGATTGTCTGCGTGAATCTTTCTAATTTTCTTCTCGCGCGCATGGCTTCTCGCAGCAAGGAGTTCGCCGTGCGAGGTGCACTCGGTGCCAGCCGCAGCCGGCTGATTCGCCAGCTCCTCACTGAAAGCCTCGTGCTTTCCACGGGTGGCGCAGTTTTGGGAGTTGCGCTTACGTTTGCGGTCGACGCTTACCTGGCTCATCAGGGATCGCTCGTCCTACCCTTGCTCAGCAGCATTCGCGTCGATAGCGAAGTGCTTGCATGGACGCTGCTGATCACTCTCGTTGTCGGTATTCTCTTTGGACTTGCCCCTGGATTTATTCTTTCGCGCTCTAACGTTCAGGAGGCCCTCAAGGATGCAGGCCGCGGCCTCTGTGAAGGCCGAAAACATGATCGTCTGCGCTCGACGATGGTTGTTTCGGAAATCGCTCTGGCTTGTGTTCTTCTTGTCGGCGCCGGTCTTTTGCTGCGGAGTTTTCTTCGCGTCCTCGATGTCGATCTCGGCTTCCAGCCAAGTCACGCCGCTGCCCTCACGATTAACTATGACGATGGAGGCGACGGTGTTAAACGTGGCGCTATCCTTCAGGAAATTCTGGCCGAGGTGAAGGCGCTTCCCGGCATCGAAGCCGCCGGCGTCGCCGACATGTTACCTCTCGATCGAAACCGAAGTTGGGGTCTGTTGAATGTGGCACGCACCTACCCGCGGGACGAAGATCTCAGCGCAATCGTGCGCATCGTCACGCCGGGCTATCTCGATGCCATCGGTATCCGCGTGATCGAAGGGCGCGATTTTTCCTGGCAGGACGCCAGCAATAAGGAACCTGGTGTCATTATCAACGAATCCGCGGCGCGTCGTCATTGGCCGGGTGAAAGCCCCATTGGCAGGCTCGCCCGCGGCATGAGCAAGGACGCCAGCCGTGTGATTGGGGTGGTGTCTGACGTTCGTGTCAGCAGTCTCGAAGGTTCCACGGGAGCGGAAATGTATCTTCTTGCGACGAACGCGACTCCCGAAGGTTCACAACTTGTGGTGCGTTCAAAACTTCCCTCCGATGTGCTGACCGCCGAAGTCATTGCCACGCTGCGCAAGCTGAATCCCGCGCAGCCTGCAACAACTTTCCGTCCCATACAGACGCTCGTCGATCATGCCGTTTCACCGCGCCGCTTCTTCGTACTCCTCGTCGGCATCTTTGCCGCACTCGGACTCGTGCTCGCCGCTCTCGGTATCTATGGAGTCATCTCGTATTCCGTGACCCGCCAAACCCAGGAAATTGGCATCCGCTTGGCGCTCGGCGCCACACCCGCGTCTGTTCAAATCCGTGTTCTCTCCCGAGCCATGCGCCTTGCCCTTGTCGGAGTCGCTGTCGGCGTTGTCGGTTCCATTGCGGCCTCTAAAGTGATTTCTTCGCTCCTCTTCAAAACGGAACCGACTGATCCAACAACTTTTGGAGGCGTGTTGATCCTTCTGCTGGCAGTTGCCGTACTTGCGGGCTACGTGCCCGCGCTTCGCGCTACACGCATCGACCCGATTATCGCCTTACGATACGAATGAAGAAGAAAATCGCCGGAAACCTTTCCAGCTGACGCGCATCTGACACTTAGCCAAAAACGGCGTTACAATGATGAAATCGAACAGGAAGGAATCTCAATGACAGAACTCGCTACTTTTGCCGCTGGCTGTTTCTGGGGAGTGGAAGTGAAGTTTCGGACGATTCCCGGAGTTGTGGACGCGGCCGTCGGTTATAGCAATGGCCGCACCGAAAATCCCACGTACAAGGATGTCTGCACCGACGAAACTGGCCATGCGGAAGTTGTACAGGTGACTTTTGATCCGGAGAAGGTGGGCTACGAAACGCTCGTCGAAGCGTTCTGGCACATGCACGATCCGACGCAAGTAAATCGCCAGGGACCGGATTTCGGCACGCAGTATCGCACGGCGATTTTCACGCACTCGCCGGAACAGGAAGCCATCGCAAAGAAGTCCAAAGCAGGTCTCGAGGCCAGCAAGAAATTTCAACGCCCGATTGCCACGGAAATCACCCCTGCCGGCAAATTCTATCGCGCGGAAGAATATCACCAACGCTACCTCGAGAAGCGCGGCATGGCGAGCTGCCATATCTAGGCCAAGTCAGGTAGACGATGTGCAGAAATCCGCGGCGCGTCCGGGAAATTTCCGGCGCGCCGCAACTTTTGCCGGCAGTGATTTGACGGTGAGCAAAATGTGGCGGACATGAGCAGAACATCGACTTTGGCGTGGCTCGTCCAATCAGTTGGATAGAGCCTGTGGCCATGAACCAAGTCGCCAAGATCATAAGTCATTTCTCTGGTGCTGCTTACGGGCGAAAACCATTCATTACCCGGCTCTGAATTGTAGCGGGATGTACCGAAATGGTTCGAGTGACCAACTTTCAATATGGAATTTTGTCGAGTTTCTCCGTCCACGCGCGGAATCCCGCGAGTGCCTCTTCGCGCATCATCTGGATTGTAGGGATGCTCCGCAGCGAAGGCGATTGCTTCAGCTGACGGTAGATGAACGAGTCGTCAAAACCGATTTTCGCCGCGTCCTGCGCGGTGTTGGCGAAATAGATGCGTGCAAGTCGGGCCCAATAGATTGCGCCAAGACACATGGGACACGGTTCGCACGAAGTGTAGAGCTCGCAATCTTTCAGTTCAAAGACCCCAAGCTTTTCGCAAGCCTGGCGGATGGCCAACACTTCCGCATGAGCTGTTGGATCGTTGGTGGAGGTCACCTGATTCATTCCTTCGGCTAGAATCTTGCCGTCCCTTACAATCACAGCGCCGAAGGGGCCACCACGCCCGGACTGAACTCCGTCGATCGAAAGCTGAATCGCCCGTGCCATGAAAATATTGCTCATGAGCTCCTGATCGCTGCCAATTTCCGCAAACACTGACTACCTGGGTTCGGCGGCAAGTATATGCCGAGAGAGTGAGCATCCAGCAGTTTTCTCGCGTTGAATTATCGATTATGGCGACTTGAATAGCTGCGGATATAAGGCTACGCTCTGGTCTCATTCTCAAGAGATTTTTGTCGAGCCACCTCACAATGAGTCTGCGCGCCTTTCTATCCCGTCGGGTAGTCACACCGGAGGGAGTGCGTCCGGCGGCTGTGTTGGTCGAAGGAGAAGGAATCCGGGAGGTGGTCGCTCCGGACCAGGTGTCGGGGCAGGCAGAAATCCAGGACTTCGGCGATGCCGCAATTCTTCCCGGTCTGGTCGATTCCCATGTGCACATCAACGATCCTGGCCGCGCGGAATGGGAAGGGTTTGAGACGGCGACACGGGCCGCGGCGTCGGGAGGATTCACTCTGCTGGTGGACATGCCTTTGAATTGCTTGCCGGCCACTACCAATGTGGTGGCGCTCGAGGCTAAGCGGGAAGCAGCTCGCGGCCGGTGCCGGGTGGATTGGATGGCTTGGGGAGGAGTGGTCGCAGATAACAAAGACGACGTGGAACCCTTGGCGGGCGCGGGAGTAGCAGGATTCAAGTGTTTTCTCGTTCATCCAGGCATTGACGGCTTCACCATGGTCACCGAGCAGCAGTTGCGAGCTGCTGTGCCTCATATTGCACGGACCGGTTTGCCACTGCTTGTGCACGCAGAACTTCCCGCCCCGATCGATTCAGCGAGTGAGCGATTGAGAGATGCAGATTGGTCTCTTTACCAGACCTATCTGCAATCGCGCCCTGAAGAAGCGGAACTATCAGCGATTCGACTGTTGTTGTCGCTGTGTCGCGAATACAAATTCCGTTTGCACATCGTCCACCTCTCTGCCAGCAAGGCACTCCCCGAGCTACGGGCCGCACGTTCTGAGGGCCTGCCCGTTAGTGTGGAGACCTGCCCGCACTATCTTCATCTGACGGCGGAAACAATTCCGAGGGGCGCAACGCTGTTTAAGTGTGCTCCTCCGATTCGCAGCCGAGAAAATTGCGAACAATTGTGGCAGGGTCTGCGCGATAGAACGATCGATCTGGTGGCGACGGATCATTCTCCCTGTCCACCGGAAATGAAGCGCATCAAAGAAGGGAATTTCCGAAGCGCATGGGGCGGCATCGCGAGCCTGTCGATGGCCCTGGCCGTGATGCACACCGAGGCTAGGGAGCGCGGATTTGCGCTGACCGATATCGCGCGCTGGATGTCTGAGGCTCCAGCAAATCTTGCTGGCTGCAACAAGCGGAAAGGCCGAATTGCAGCAGGATACGACGCCGACTTTGTTGTCTTCGATACCGAGAGCGAGTTCACTGTGAGCGCTGAAAGTTTGTTCTACCGCCACCCGATTTCGCCTTACCTTGGAGAAAACTTACGTGGGGTGGTGAAAGCCACTTATCTTCGAGGTTCGCTTGTATTTAAAGACGGCGAGTTTCGCGGAGATCCGGTCGGCCTCGAGTGCCAGTGCTAGCAGAAGAACTCAATGCTAGGATGATTCCACGATCACTATGACGACCGCGCGTATCGTTGGCACTTCGGTTCCCCGCATGGAGGGACGCGACAAGGTCGCCGGACTGGCACGGTATGTCGATGACATGGTTTTACCCGGCATGCTCTACGGGGCCACCGTTCGTAGCCGCATTCCCAGGGGCAAGATCAAGGAATTTACCTTTGGCCCAGGAATCGATTGGAAAGAATTCGTGATCGTCTCGCCCAGGGATATTCCTGGGAAAAATTGCATCGCGCTCATCGAGGACGATCAGCCGTGCCTTGCGGACGCCGTGGTCAATCACTCTGAGGAGCCTCTCCTCTTACTGGCTCATCCAGACCGCCATCTTCTCCCGAAAGCCGTTGAGGCGGTTTCAGTCGAATACGATCCTTTGCCCGCAATTTTCAGCATGGAAGAGAGTGAGAAGCTCTCCCAAGTCATATGGGGTAGAGACAACACTTTCAAAAGCTATCTGATCGAAAAGGGCGATGTTGATGCCGTATGGGAAAGTGCCGATTATGTTGTTGAAGGTGAATATAGGACTGGCGCTCAGGAACAGCTCTACATAGAAAATAACGGAATGATTGCCTCGTTCGACCCAGAGAAGGGTCTTACTGCGTGGGGTTCGCTGCAGTGCCCCTACTATGTGCACAAAGCCCTGATGAAACTCTGCAACCTGCCAGAAAATCGTGTGCGAGTGGTGCAGATGGAAACGGGCGGTGCTTTTGGTGGCAAGGAAGAATATCCGTCGATGATCGCTGGGCACGCGGCGCTCCTGGCCATGAAGTCGGGGAAGCCGGTCAAAATTATTTATGACCGACTGGAAGACATGGCGGCCACTACGAAGCGCCATCCTTCGCGGACACGCCACCGCACGGCGATAGGTAGAGACGGGAAAATTCTAGGCGGTGAGATTGAATTCACCATTGACGGAGGCGCCTACGAAACTTTGTCGCCGGTGGTACTTTCGCGCGGTGCCATTCATGCCGGTGGGCCATACTATTGGCCCAGTGTGCGCATTCGAGCTAGGGCCGTAGCGACCAACACGCCACCACACGGCGCATTTCGCGGATTTGGCGCGCCGCAGTCTTTGTTCGCGCTCGAGCGCCACATGGACCGCATTGCCAAGGTCCTGGGAGTTTCGTCTGTCGAGATTAGGCGGCGGAATTTCCTGAGGCCCGGCCAAACGACCACGACGGGTCAAACCGTGCAGGAAGAAATCGATCTGGGAAAGCTACTCGATCGAGCGCTTGAAGTTTCGGACTATCATCCAAAAAAAGAAAAATTCGTCACAGAAAACCAACAGGGACGCAGCAAGAAGGGAATGGGCATCGCCGCTTTTCTGCATGGAGCGGGATTTACCGGTTCGGGCGAGCGCTATCTCGGATCGGTGGTTGGTTTGGAAGCTTGTGCCGACGGAAGCGTGCGAGTCCTGGTCTCAAGCACGGAATTTGGACAGGGGACGAACACCGTGCTCTGCCAGATCGCGGCGGAAGCACTCGGGCTGCGGTATGAAGACGTTGGAATCGCCCAGCCAGATACGCAGCAGGTGCCGAATAGCGGCCCCACGGTGGCGTCGCGTACGGTTATGGTGGTGGGAAAGCTCGTGCAATCGGCTGCTGTGGGAATCAGACAAACTCTAACAGCCAGTGGCAAGCTTGGGAATTCCTATTCACCCGACGAGTTCCGCGACGCATGCCGCGCACATGTTGCGGAACACGGCAAATTCAGCAGCGTAGCGCACTATGAACAACCCGACAACATTGTTTGGGATGAAGAAAAATATCGCGGGTCGGCTTATGCAGCCTTTGCCTGGGCCGTTTATGTCGCCGAAGTTACGGTGGATCTAATCACGTATGGCGTATCCGTGGATGACTTCGTGGCCCTTCAAGAAGTGGGAAAGGTGCTTCACCCAGTTCTGGCGAAGGGTCAAATCATTGGTGGAGTAGCACAGGGCATCGGCTTTGCCTTGTACGAGAAAGTGATTTGGGAGAATGGGCGCATGCAGAACGGTCAGATGACCAACTACATCATGCCGACCTCCGCTGACCTGCCGGACATTCGGGTTTTTTTTGAAGAACTGGGCAACGTTCACGGCGCATATGGCGCGAAGGGAATCGGTGAACTACCGATGGACGGCCCGGCTCCGGCGATCGTCAACGCGATCGAAGACGCGCTGCACATTGCATTCGATTCGATACCGTTACTTCCGGAGAATATTTTCGATGCGCTTGCCGAGCAGGCGGTGCCGGAGATCGCGCCCTCCTCGGCCCGAGGACGACAGTGAGCGAGCCTTCGCAAGACGCAAAATGCGAGATCGCTTTCACGGTCAATGGACAGTTGGCAACCGTGAGGGCGTACGCGATGGATCGCCTGCTGGATGTGTTGCGACACGAGCTTGGATTGACGGGAACGAAGGAAGGCTGTGGAGAGGGCGAGTGTGGCTCTTGCTCCATTTTGATGGACGGATCGTTGGTAAATAGCTGCCTCATTCCAGTGCTCCAGGCGAGTGGCGCCAACATCGTTACAATTGAGGGCTTGGCATCCGACGCTCGTTTAGGAGTGTTGCAGCAGACCTTTCTTGAGTACGGAGGTGCTCAGTGTGGCATCTGCACTCCCGGAATGATCCTCGCGGCCGTTCACCTACTAACGAAAAAACCACGGCCCACGCTGGAAGAGATCCGCGAAGGGTTATCCGGCAATCTTTGCCGTTGCACGGGGTACAGGCAAATTATTGAAGCAGTGGCAGAAGCGGGACGCCGCGGAGCCGCGACATGAGGGCGCATCCTTCCGATTACGAGCTTGTTATTCCGCCTACTTTGCCTGCAGTGTTATCGCTTCTGGCGCAGGAGCCTGGCGTTTGGCTTCCGATCGCCGGCGGCACAGACCTGATGGTGCAGTACGCCGCGGGCAAATTGGTTACGCGCAAGCTGGTCAGTATCTGGAATCTTCCGGAGTTGCGTCGCATTGAGGTTTTTGCCGACGAAATTCAGATTGGTGCGGGTTGTACCTACACGGATCTGAGCGAGCACGAGGTTGTGAACCGAGAGTTCACGTTGCTATCGCGTGCGGCGCGTTGGACCGGCGGCACCGCCAACCAAAATCGAGGCACGATCGGCGGAAATATCGTGAATGCTTCGCCTGCGGCAGATTCGCTCCCCGCGCTTCTGGTTTACGAAGCGGAACTGCTCCTCGTATCAGCGGGGAGCGAACGCCGAGTACCCTACACAGGCTTTCATATCAATTATCGGGAGACGCAGATTGCGCCTGACGAGCTGATTCGGGCCATCTGCCTGAAGAGGCGGTTTAGAGAGTATTATGCGCATGCGCGCAAGGTTGGAGCACGCAATGCTCAGGCGATCGCAAAGGTTTGCCTGGCCGCGCTGGGGCGGCTCACGGACGGAATGGTCGAGGACATTCGTCTCGCGATGGGGAGTGTGGCGCCGGTTCCGCTTCGTTTGACCGGCACTGAGCGAATCGTAAAGGGAAAACGGATTGACGCACGGCTTGTCCAATTGGCGAGAACGACGGCAACCTCGGAGGTACACCCGATTGACGACGTTCGATCCTCGGCCCGATATCGCGCGGCGGTGGTGGGGAATCTGGTAGCGGAATATCTGGAGCATCTCAGCGCTGTCAAAATGAAACATGAGTGATGTGTTGACGCGGTGGAACGGTCTGGGATCGCATGAAGCAGCGGAGGAGATTTTGCCTTGTTGCGGTTCAAAGGCCTGGGCGTATGGGATGGCGGCGCGAAGACCGATCATCGATGAAACAGCCTTGTTAACCGCCTGCGACCAAGTTTGGAAAAGTCTGGCGGAATCCGACTGGATGGAGGCGTTTCACAGTCATCCGCGGATTGGCGAATCGCTGCCGGTCACCGGCTCAGCGCAGTCTGTGGGCTGGTCGGAAAAAGAACAGCAGAGCGTTGCTGCTGCGAGCGAGGATGTCAAAGTTGCCTTGGCGGAGGGCAATCGCGAGTACGAGCAACGTTTCAACCGCATCTTTATCGTTTGCGCCACGGGCAAATCGGCACCGGAAATCCTGGAAATTCTTCGAAGACGCTTGCGGAACGAGCAGACGACGGAACTTCATGAAGCGGCCGAGCAGCAACGCCTGATCACGCACCTTCGGCTGAAGAAATGGCTCACCTGATGAAACGAATCTCGACGCATGTCCTGGATGTCGCCCTGGGTAAACCAGCGAAGGACATACCGGTTCGGCTGGAGAGGCAAGAGTCTGGCGGTGAATGGGTGGAGCTACATTCGTCGCGCACGAACGCAGACGGCCGCTGCGATGACGTGCTGCCGGAGAATGAAGTTCTTCGCGCAGGGCTTTACCGTTTAGCCTTTGATACGGGCGGCTATCACCTGACCCAGAAGGTCGCGGGATTGTATCCGGTCGTCGAAATTACGTTTCAGGTGCGCGAGGGCGAATCGCACTTTCACATTCCGTTGCTCCTGAGTCCGTATGGCTTTACGACATACCGGGGAAGCTGATCCGATGATTACACTGGCCGAAAACAGGTATGGTAAGTCGCGAGTTCGCGTTGTAAAAGTGAAGCGGCATCCTGACCGCCACGATTTTCGTGAATGGGCGGTAGAGATTCTTGTTGAAGGAGATTTCGAGTCCTGCTTTGTGCATGGCGACAACAGCAAGATTCTCCCCACAGACACGATGAAGAACACCGTGTACTCGCTGGCACGAAACTCTTTGGCGGAGTGCATGGAAGACTTTGGTAAAGAAGTGATCTCGTTCTTACTGGACCGCAACCCGCAGATTTCAGCGGCGCGAGTCACGCTATCGGAAAATACGTGGGAGCATCTTCAGACGGGCGGAAAGCCGCATCCAACCACCTTTGTACAATCGAGCAACGAGCGCCAGACCACGGAGATTACCGCGGCGCGGAGCGGCGTGCTGTCCGTCCGGTCGGGTTTTGAAAACCTGGTCCTACTGAAAACGGCGCGCTCAGAATTCGTCGGGTTCATTAAGGATTCGTTGACGACTCTACCGGAGATGACCGACCGCCTGTTTGGCAGTGTAGTCCGTGCAAGTTGGAACTACTCGTCGCCAGAGGCTCCGTTTGTTACTTTACGATCCAAGATCCGCGGAATTTTGCTGAATGTGTTTGCGGGACATTCGAGCAAATCCGTGCAACACACTTTGTATGCAATGGGTGAAGCCGCTCTCAGGAATGTTCCTGAAATTGAAGAAATCGAGTTGACACTGCCGAACAAGCACTATCTTCTGGTAGACCTCGAAGGTTTTGGGCAGAACAACCCTAATGAAATTTTTGTGCCAATCGACGAGCCACACGGCTATATCGAGGCACGCATTCGCCGAAAAGGGTAAGACCCTGTGGCAATACTTGAGAGCGCAAGAATTCGCGCAGAAGCCGAAAAGGTTATCGCTCGCTGCAAGAAACTGGCGGCGTTCTCGGAAGATCTTGGGAACACCCGGCGGACGTTTCTCTCTACGCCGATGCGTGATTGTCATCAGGAGATCACCAGTTGGCTGAATGCGGTGGGCACCGACGTGACTGTGGATGCGGCTGGAAATTTGCGCGGCTTCTATGCGGCCGCACAGGCTAATGCGCCTAGGCTGCTTCTCGGGTCGCACCTCGATACGGTCCCGAATGCTGGAGCCTACGATGGTGTTCTCGGGGTCGTGATCGCCGTTGCGATTCTCGAGGCTCTGGAAGGCCGGAGGCTTCCCTTCGGAATCGAGGTTGTCGGATTTTCTGAGGAAGAAGGAGTCCGGTTCGGCACACCGTTCATTGGCAGCCGCGCGTTGGTTGGCGTGCTGGATCGTGAGCTCCTAAATCACCGGGACGCGGATGGAATCTCGATTCGCATGGCAATCGAAAATTTTGGGCTGAATCCAGCGGAAATTCCACGCGCGGCGTTGAGTGACGATACGTTAGCCTACTTGGAGTTTCACATCGAGCAGGGACCAGTTCTGGAGTCGCTCGGACGAGCGCTCGGAGTGGTAGAGGCCATTGTGGGCCAAACGCGAATGGAGTTCGTGTTCTTGGGACGCACGAACCATGCTGGTACGACACCGATGCATCTGCGGCACGACGCAATTGCGGCGGCGGCGGAGTGGGTCGTCGCAGTGGAGCATACGGCCAACAGCCGTCCAGGTCTGGTAGCGACCGTTGGCCAGATCGAAGCAAATCCAGGAGCGACGAATGTGATTGCCGGCGAAGTCCGGACGACTCTGGATCTTCGTCACAGGTCAGACGATGTCCGCGGCCGCGTGGCAGACATACTTGTCCGGCTGGCGGAAGAAATTGTCGAGCGACGCGGGTTGTCGCTGCGGACGAGGGTGCTGTTGAGTCAGAAGGCAGTAGCAATGAATCCGTTTCTTGTCGATCAGATCGAGGAAGCAATTCGCAAAACCGGCTGCCAGCCGCATCGCATGGTCAGCGGCGCCGGTCACGACGCCATGATCCTGGCCGAAAAAGTACCTGCGGCCATGATCTTTCTGCGAACTCCCGGAGGGATCAGCCACGACCCTGCGGAATCGGTCGAAACGGAAGATGTGGCAAAGGCGCTCGAGTGCGGATTGCACTTGCTGGATCAGTTTGCAAGTTCCACTGAATTTCAAAAAAGGATGTGCCGTGCATAGACTTGGTCAAACGCGAAGCTCCCAACAACACAACCATCTGCTTCTGACGGCAGATACTTTCGTTCGCACCACATTGCCCGGCATGAAGGCGTGCGCAGCCATTGTGCATGCGAGCCCGGCGCTGGGCGCGAGATTTGTGCAGTACACAGCCGAATTCGAATCCGGAGGTGAACTTGGACCGACTTCAGCGCAGCGTTTCGTCTTTGTGCTGGAAGGTCAGCTTCGTTTGGAAGTAGATGGCCGCGTGAGCGACGTGGGAATCCACGGCTACGCCTACTTGCCTGAAGGCCTGCAACATCGAATAGTGGCCACGAGTCAAAGCCGAGCCGCGGTTATCGAAAAACGATACCAGCCGCTCGCTTCAGTTGATTCGCCCCGCGTACTTATTTCTAGCGAAGATGTGGTTCCCTCCCATTTACTTGGCGATGATGCAAGCTTGCAGGTGAGATGCCTGCTTCCGGATACGATGAATTTCGATTTCGCAGTGAATACGATGGTGTACCTGCCCGGAGGGTCCCTGAGCATGGTTGAAATGCATGTGATGGAGCACGGACTGCTGATGCTCGAGGGCGGCGGTGTTTATCGGCTTGGTGATTCGTGGTATCCGGTCACGGCCGGCGATTTCATCTGGATGGGACCATGGTGCCCGCAGTGGTTCGGAGCGATCGGGAAGGTTCCTGCAAAGTATCTCATCTACAAGGATTGGAACCGCCATCCGTTGGCAGAATCCAGCCGATGACCATAGATGTGGATCGAGAGCGTCTGGGGGATGAAATTGAAGAGCTGGCATTAATTTCTGATGCTGAAGCTCCGGCGGTAACAAGAATTGTTTTTACGCCTACCGACCTTAAGGCGCGTGCGTGGCTCATCGCCCGCTGTGAGAAAGCCGGGTTGGCCGTGCGGCAGGATCCCATAGGAAATATCTTCGCGCGCTGGACGGGTTCTGATCCAAGCCTTGCGGCGGTGGGCACAGGTTCTCACATCGACGCAATACCCAACGCAGGGAAATATGATGGGGTTGTTGGTGTACTCGGAGGTCTTGAAGCGATTCGGTCGCTGCGAGACAGCGGTTTTCGCCCAAAACGCTCGATCGAGTTGCTTCTTTTTACTTCGGAAGAACCCACGCGCTTTGGAATCGGCTGTCTCGGCAGCCGGCTGCTGTCAGGGACGATGCCTGCTGATGCGGCCAGAGAGTTAGTGGACAAAGCAGGAGCTTCAATTGAGGAAGTGCGCCGGAACGCAGGCTTTAAAGGACCACTCGAAGAAGTGAAACTTCCGGACGGCTACTACAAGGCGTTTGTAGAATTGCATATCGAGCAAGGTCCACTCTTGGAGCTGCAGAAAATTCCACTCGGGATTGTCACCAAGATCGCAGCTCCTGCCAGCCTGCGCGTCTCGATTGCGGGCGCGGGTGGACACGCGGGTGGGGTCCTGATGCCCGATCGCAGGGACGCCCTGTGCGCGGCGGCAGAACTGATCCTCGCGATCGAAAACGCGGCGCGGACAAGTGGCGCAGTGGATACTGTGGCCACCGTGGGTATCTGTGAAGTGTTTCCTGGTGCCGTCAACAGCATTCCCAGTCGCGTTGATCTGAGTGTGGACATACGGGACACAAGTCTTGAGCGGCGTGATGCGGTGATGCGTGCGATTCAAGGCGCACGTCAAACCGTTGCAATCAGGCGGCAGGTCTCAATCCACGAAGAACTGTTGAACGCGGATGCGCCGGCCCAGTGCGATCCTTCGATCACTGAAACTCTTTCTCAGTGTTGCTTGAAACATCAATTCGCTTTCATTGGGATGGTGAGCCGCGCTTATCATGACTCACTTTTTATGTCGCGCATCGTGCCTGTGGCGATGCTTTTTATTCCGTGCCGCAACGGCTACAGCCATCGTCCCGACGAATACGCATCTCCAGAAGACATTGGGGCCGGAGTCGTTGTGCTCGCGGAAACTCTAGCTACTCTTGCTGCGTAACCGGAATAAGAGCCACCGGAGATTCTCGAGATCACTTTGTTGCCAGACCGCTACGGACTTTGGCGTAGCCCGGTTTGATCACTGAATAGATGAAGTCGCAACGCTGGTTATAAGGCAGGAAGGCGCTCTTCATCGCGTTGATGGTGAGCTTTTCGAAGTCCTCGATCGAAAGACAAAACGCATCTCGGGCCGCTTCAAATTCTTTGGTCATCGTTGTGTCGCTCATCAAACGATTGTCGGTATTGAGAGTTACGCGAAATTTTTCCTGATAGAGAATCTTGAAGGGATGTTCGTCCAGACTGCGCGCAGCCCCTGTATGAACATTGCTGAGCAGGCAAATCTCCAGCGGGATCCTTTTGTCGAGAACGTATTGCGCAAGGTCGCCCAACTTCACCGCTTTGCCGTCTACGACGGCAATGTCATCGATTAATCGTGTCCCGTGCCCGATACGGTGTGCCCCGCAATACTGAATCGCCTGCCAGATCGATTCTTTCCCAAACCCCTCACCAGCATGAATCGTAATGTTGAAATTCTGCCGCTGAATATAGTGAAAGGCGTCCACATGTTTTTTAGGAGGATAACCACCCTCCTCGCCGGCCAGATCGAATCCAACCACTCCCCGTTCGCGAAAGTCGACGGCGAGCTCGGCCATTTCTAGCGATACATCCATGTTGCGCATCGCGCAGATGATCAGCCCCGAAGAAATTCCAAAGTCCTTTCGTCCTCGCTCCAAACCCTTTAAGGCTGCGGAGACTACTTGCTGGTGGCTTAGTCCCATCCGAGTGTGAAAAATCGGGGCAAAACGAGTTTCAAAATAGACCACACCATCCTGGCTTAAATCTTCCGACTGTTCATAAGCAACTCGTTCCAGCGCCGCTTCCGTTTGCATCACAGCAATGGTGTGTGTGAATCCTTCGAGGTACTTCGGGAGACTGCCCTGATTCGCTCCTTGATGGAACCAGCGCGCGAGCTCTTCCGGATCTTCGGTGGGAAGTTGGCCATATCTTGCGCTTCTTGCCAACTCAACTATCGTTTTGGGTCTTAGCACGCCATCCAGATGTTCGTGCAACAGAACCTTGGGGAGACTCCTAATTACCACGCGATCCAACTTCATAAGGCCCCCGTTTTTCCCTGTTCGCCGCGACTCGGGACACGCTTCCGAAATTAGACTCTGGCAAGAATATCAGCTTGCGTCCCTCTAAGTAGGGAAGAGCTGGGCTATTCCGCGCCAAGAAATGCGTAACGCAGTACAAAGAGGGCACTGAGGACCCAGATCAACGGCGTGATTTCACGATAACGTCCGGAACCGAGCTTCAGAAAAGTGAACGAGAGCAAGCCAAGACTTAGACCAGTAGCGATGCTGAACGTAAGCGGAGTGGCGACGAGCGTCAAGAAAGCGGGAAACGCCTCGGTGAAGTCATTCCAGCGAACCCGAGCGACGGCGCCGCACATGAGCGCACCTACCAGGATTAGCGCCGGGGCTGTCGCATAGGTAGGAATAGCGGCGACAAGCGGCGCACAAAACATGGCCACCAGAAAAAGCGCAGCGATCACAATGTTGCCAAGTCCTGTTCGAGCGCCCGCAGCCACCCCGGCGGCACTTTCAATGTAACTCGTTACAGTGGATGTGCCCGTAAGCGCGCCGGCCATGGTGCCGAACGCATCCGCCAGCAACGCGCGACTGGCGCGCGGGAGCTTGCCATCTCGGAGAAAGCCTCCTTGTTCACAAACACCGATGAGTGTGCCGACATTGTCAAAAAGATCCACGAAAAAAAAGACAAAAACCAGTTCGCCGAGACCGAGCTTGGTGGCCCCGCGGAGATCGAGCTTGAAAAGAGTGCCGGAGGAATGAGGGACAGAGAACAGGTGCTCCGGCCAATGGCTGAGCCCCAGGGGAATTCCTGCGAACGCAATCGCAACGATGCCGATCAAAATCGCTCCGCCAACACGGCGCGACATGAGAATGGCAATGAGAAGAAGTCCAGCGACGGCCAGCAAGAATTCCCGGTCAGTGACTTTGCCAAGACCGACGAGTGTGGCTGGGTTCGCGACAATGACTTTTGCATTGCGAAGGCCGATGAACGCGATGAAAAGACCAATGCCCGCGGAGGTTCCATGTTTCAGACAATCAGGAATATCGTTGACAATGTGCTCGCGAATGTTCGTCAAAGTCAAAACGAGAAACACAAGTCCCGAGAGAAATACGACACCGAGTGCAGTTTGCCAGGGCACTCCCCGGCCGATGACGATCGAATACGTAAAGTACGCGTTAAGAGACATTCCGGGCGCGAGCGCGATGGGATAGTTGGCCCAGAAGCCCATCACTAGAGTGGCGAACGCAGAGGAAATGCACGTGGCGAAAAGCACGCCCTCCAGGGGCATGCCGCTTTCAGCAAGGATACGCGGGTTGACGACGACCACGTATGCCATCGTCATGAATGTGGTTAGCCCGCCAAGGAGCTCGCGGCGGACAGTCGTCTGATTTTCTTCCAGATGAAACACACGCTGGAGCAAGCAGATTTCCCCGGAAAAGCGCGCGCCACTATAGGCCGAGGAACAAGCGGTGTCAATTCCTCGAGAGTTCTCGATCGCGTACACACTCGAAGTTGAAATCGGAAAAGAACGGGCCGTTAATCAGAACTTACTTCAGAACGCCGAATCGATAGACTTTTGCTGGGCAACGGCCGAAAGGCCTACGACGCATCGACCTCGCCGAGGCCGACGAGCTTCCGGAATTCAGGGTCGTCATGCAGGCAATCGAGATCAGAGTCCCTGGCGGCCCAATTCAAGTTGCCGTAGCCGGCAGCGATCGCCTTTTTCAGCATCTCAAGCGCCTCGCCTCTCCTCGCGAGGACACCGTAGGTGCAGGCGGCATTGTAAAGTGTGTTGCCGTCGTTGGGACGGAGCGCGACGGCAGTTTGCAGATGTCGGTTGCTTTCCTCCGCTTCGCCGAAATAGGCCAAGTTGGTGGCCAAAAGGATGCGGGCACGTACATCTTCGGGAACCACTTCCAACTGTTTTCGCAAGACAAGGTTCATGCGCTCGCGGATGTGCTCCGATTCCTTCTTACGTCCCAGACGCTCCAAGCACACACCGAACGGAACGTACGTGTTGTAGTCGTCGCCATTCGCCTCGAGCGCCTGTTCGGAGAACTTGGCGGCGTCCTCATATTTGCCGTTAGAGAGAAGAGCTCGGCCGAGGATGTTCCAGGAACCATCGCAATCAGGCTTGCGTTCGATGGCCCGGCGGGCCATGAGTTCTGATTCCAGATATTTCTTCTGTGCGTAGAAGAGCCGGGCCCGGGCGACCATCACCTCCGGTAGTTCCGGAGCCAGCGCCATGGCTCGGTCGCACGCGGCGAGTCCCCGCGAAATCCAGTCGGGACTCTGCTCGCGTATCTCATAGATGAGTCCGCAAAGGTGTGCGATTCCAGCATAGGCCAGGGCAAAATTTCCGTCGAGTTGGATAGCCTGTTCGAACATCTGCAAGGCGTAGTCCATATTCTCCCGGCGGGTATAGCTGCGACCGCGCAGATAGAAGTCGTAGGCCTGGGTGTTTTCAGTGGGTTTAATGCCAATGATTTTTTCTTCCTGCGGAGTGAGCGTGATGCGCAGGGCCTGAGCGATGCTCCTGGCGATTTCGTCCTGGATGGCGAAGACGTCCTCGAGCTGGCGATCGTAGCGTTCGGCCCAGACGGAATGCCGCGTGGAGCTCTCGACGAGCTGAGCCGTAATGCGCAAACGGTTTCCAGAGCGGCGAATGGTGCCCTCGAGGATGAAGGTCGCGCCGAGCTGCTGGCCGACCTGCGGAGCCACCGTCTGTTTGTCGCGAAACGCGAGCATCTCCGAGCGCGGAAAGACTTGGAGCTGGGCGATTTTGGAAAGCTCGGTGATGATGTCTTCGGTCATGCCGTCGCGGAAGTATTCGTCTTCCTTGCCGCCGCTCTGATTTTCGAAATAGAGAACGGCAACGGATTTCTTCGCGGACACGGCCGCGGCCGCAGATGGATGAGAATTCGAGGAGTCAGATTTATCGGCCGCATGACGCCGATTCGAATCCAAGTCTCGCTTGAGTCGCTTCAAGTCGGCGCGAAGCTCGGCGGCCGTCTGATAACGCAGGTCCGTATCTTTCTCCAGTGCCTTGCCGAGGATGTTTTCGATAGCCAGGGGCATTCTCGAATTCAAGCTCGTCACCGGAGCAGCCTCAGAATGCAGGATTCCGTCAAATATCAATGCAACGGTTGAACCGGAAAAAGGAACCACGCCGGTGGACATTTCATAGAGCACAACACCGAGCGAGAAGAGATCCGAGCGAAGGTCCAACTCTTCGCCGCGCGCCTGTTCCGGCGACATGTACGCAACCGTACCCATTGAGCTACCCGGACTCGTCAGAAACTCGTTGCCTTCGAGCCGAGTCTGTGTTCGCATCGACGTTTCGCTGACCGCCTCAGTAGCAGACTGCCGAGCGGTTGCGAGCTTCGCCAGGCCGAAGTCGAGAATTTTCGCGGGACCGCGATTGACGAGGAAAATATTCGCGGGCTTGATGTCGCGGTGGACGATGCCTTTTGCGTGGGCAGCTTCGAGGCCCTCGGCAATCTGAATTCCTGTGTCCAAGAGTTCGGAGATCGCGATCGGCTTACCAGAGATGCGATGCTTCAGTGTCTGGCCCTCGAGTAGCTCCATGGCGATGAATGGGCGACCCTCAAACTCTCCAATGTCGTGAATCGTGCAGATGTTTGGATGATTGAGAGAGGATGCGGCACGCGCTTCACGGCGGAATCGCTCGATGGCCTGAGCGTCCCGGGAGATGTCGTCAGGAAGAAATTTCAGCGCAACGTTCCGGCCGAGACGCGTGTCCTTGGCTTTGTAGACGATGCCCATTCCACCGCCGCCCAGTTTTTCCAGGACGCTATAGTGGGAAATTGCACGGCCGGCAATCGAGGAAGTATCTGCCATTGGCCGTGAAGTGTATCGCAGCGCACCTATGCAGGCAATCATGCGACCCCTTGCAAAAGGGTGAACGGTCGGAGAGTCAGGACTTAAGAACCGCCGGTCGGGAGCGCGACTGCATTTGCAAGGCGGATCCGGTATCCCGGCGACGGGTAAGGTCAAATACAATAATTTGAATGAACTACCGCGTCCCGCCGGTCTTGCAAACTGGCAGAGCGACTAAGGAGTTGTTCATCCTCTTATATGGTCCTTGCACTCGATTACTACGGTGAAGCAAGACTCTCAGGAACTCGTGTCAAAGGTGGAGACGCCGGGTTTTAAACAAATGAAGATCGACGAAGAAGAATTATGAAAGTTAAGGAACGCGTAGTGGCTCTTCCAGGAGGTAAATGCAGTCGAGTCGGGTGGCATTCCCTTACGTGTAAACGCTTCCGCGAGACCTTATTTTTTCTTCCGCGCCCTGTTTTCTTCGGCGGCGAGCGGTCTCACGATTGACGCTATCCAGTCCCGAATCATTGTGAAGCGAAATCCGTTTTTCTCCATCGCACCGGTTATTAACTTGTGACCTTCGAAGGCCTCTACATCCAAGAAATAGCCGTTGGCTCGGAGCATGGCGTCTGTCATGACAAAGCTGACTCGCTTGTTCCCGTCAATGAAGGCGTGATTATTTGCTAGGGATTCCATCAACGCGGATGCTTCGTCGATAAGATTGCTGTAGTAGCCATTTTGCGGGCGGAGTACGGCGGACTCGAGCAATCCCGTATCCCGAATACCGTGGAGCCCGCCGAATTCCTCAATTAGCAAGCGGTGAGTTTCGATGGTTTCAGCGACCGTCGGGTAAATCCGCGGTGGCATCTACTCAGCCAAAAGCTGAAGCAACTTTCGGTTCTTATCCAGGGAACGGCGCACATGCGCCATAATCTCGGGACGCACGACACTCTGTGTTGGAGCAACAAATCGAATGTAGTGTTCTGCTGCCTGTTCCAAAACATAGGTCGTGGTCTGGCCGTTGTCCTTCGCCAGTTTGGTCAGGTCATCATAGAGACTGGCCCGCATGTTGAGCCCAACCTGCTTTCTGGCTTCCTTTGCCATAGTCGAATCCCCTCACAAACCTGGGTTAATTATATCTGAGAATCGTCTCATGTCAAGATGTATCTAGGCATATCTTGGTTGGCCAAGACCGCCTCTTCAGGCGTTGGCCTGGTGGGGTGATCCAAAAACTGGACGCGGCACGCGTGAAATTATTCGCCGTTCTTACCAGCCTTCTGAATTGTACCGAGGATGTACCGAAATAAGTCCGACTCCGCGCGAGTGATAGACTCAAAGCTGCGTACATGTCTGCGTGCTCGTGCAACCAATACACAAGGCACAGGAAAAAGAATCTGGCTTGCAGGTCACGTCTAGCATTTTCCTCTCCGGCTCACGTTCTTATTCGGTGTTCGAGATGTTTGCAGCCACGTTGTTCTCAACACTTGGGGCGCGGCATCTACGAATCTCGCCCAAGCGCGCCACTGCAAGCCCGGTTTTAGTTGCACCGAACCTTTCCGTCAGCTGTCAAACGATCCAGCCGTCGCCGCGCACGGATTTTTGGGATGATTCTTCAGATAATCGCGAAGCACCTGAGCGAATCCTCGTGCTTCCCGACGGCTGTGAGTGATTGAGCAACCAGAAGGGCGATTTCCGGCGCCGCCCCGTGCGATTCGTCCAGCTCCTGCTGCGACATTTTCAACGCCGAATCAAATTGGTGGTGATGGTAGTGTTCGAGACTGAGTTGCGTCCGAACTTGTGGACGATGGCCAGCGTCAGCTCATTCTGCAACTTCAGGACATCATCAAGATCACGCTCGTAGGTCTCTCCCCAGAGCTGATGATTGCGGCAACCTACGGACTTCATTTTGGCGCTGAGCGAATGGTAGTCCTCACGCTCCCGTCCTACACCCTTGCCGGCATTGGCCTCGGTGACCTGTCACGGATAGGCACCGAGAGTTCTCCGAAGCGAGAGCTAATTGCTTAATGCACGAAAAACAGGAAGATCAGGGAGCCAAGTCCGCCGTCAGCTTCCAATCCGGCGCAAGTGGGGGAAGGATTTGCTTGCCGAAGGGCACTACGGTTGTGCGCGAGGACCCAGGTTCTGAATGAGAAGGGACTATTGCCATTTTCGCTTAACGGAAGGCGCAGAAGCAGGACTCTGTGCTTTCTCTACACGCGCGCCAGTGCCTTCCTCGAGCGTGATGTAGCGGTCCAGGCGCAGATTGGTGAAACGCTCGATCAGTTTGCTGGGGCGCGGCCATCGCACTTCCACCCAATCGATTTTAGGACGCTGGCCGATACCGAGGACCATACGCGGGTCGTGCGAAGATAGAAAGCTGCCGCCGCCGACTTTGCAGCGTTGGCGTCTTAGGTCGCCTGCCTGCCA
>WNGR01000086.1_pt1 | contig 91554 bp, 87 predicted proteins | sample 5407581 | NCBI WGS metagenome assembly WNGR01 (sample SAMN13153383, study PRJNA577476) | soil metagenome | isolation source: 80 cm soil or saprolite under Garry oak tree replicate 2 | place: USA:California | collected 2016-06-15
CATCGATAAGCTCCTCACGAGCAAGGTGCCACACCCGTACCTAATCCATCTCAGCCGGATAGGTCCTCGTGTCGAAGCAGTTGAGAATCGAATTAATGATATAGCCACATTTGCGCCAGGTCTCCAGGTGGCCTACGTGCACCATGGAGCTGGCAGCGTCGCCGTGAAACGACTTAATGATTCGGCAGTGTCCGTGGAGTTAGCAGGCCCAGCCCACGTGCGCAACGCAGGATGAGACAAGGCCTATAGGCCGGTCGGCCTGTGCTGAGCGGCGACTCGGGGCAGTCTCATTCTTAGTCTCATACATCCACGTACACCGGCGTCGATCGGCGTGCACCGACGCTCGCTGAGCAGGCAAGCAGACCTCCATAGCCGGTCCTGCACGGTGATCCGTAATCCTGAAAAGCGGAAGGTCGGAGAACGGGTTCCGAGCCAACGCGACTGCTGTCGATATGTCCGAATCATTGGTTTGTCTGATGTGCTAACTACCTCGCGAGATCGATGATCCGCTGTCGCATCCGGCATCCTTCCAGTGGCAGGCTGTCCATGCTGGCAATGTCCCCGCACGCAACTCGACGAGGACCGCATGGCAAGAACGTGCCCATCCCGAGGGTCAGCGGGCAGCGCACGGGCCCTCCTTCGAAAAGCAACCGGGCGCCATCTTGATCGAGCCGCCGATCGGCAGCCTGCTGCAGGAACAGCCAAGGTTTCCCGTTGGCGTGTCAGTTGCGGGCCTGTCCCGGTCCGGGCCTGAGACGTATCGATCTACGGCGCCTACACCTGCCTCAAAGCCTGACGGCGCGGGGGACCCGGCCCGCACGCGAAGGTGTCCCTTCCCCGCGGGGAAGGGACACCCTGACGTACCCGCATTACTCCAGCCTGCTGGTGGCCAGCCTTACAAGTGCCCGTTGATCGCCTTGGCCATGGCGGTCATCGCAGCCACCGACAGGGGGTGGCCGTTGATGGCGAAGTGGCAGGCGAGGTTTCCCCGCTGGTCCCAGTAGCTCACCGCGGCGATGCTCGGGTTGTTCAGGACGTACGCCTTCATCAGGGGGATGAACTTCGCCTGCCAGGCCGGGGCGCCAGAGAAGAAGGCACTGCCCCACTCGGCGATGAACACCGGCAGCCCGCCGTGGGTGCGTGCGAACGTGAGCACCGGGTTGAACAGCGAGCCCGGGGTGACCATGGGCTGCGTGGGCTTGGTGCTCTTGCTGGTGCGGCAGCCGCCGCGGTTGTAGCCGTCCGCAGCGATCACGTCCACGTTCCCGGACCCCGGGAAGTACTGCGAGGCAAAGCCCAGGCGCAGCGACCAGTGCGGCCGCATGCTGCGGGGGAAGTACGCCGTGTGCATGAGGATCATTGCCCAGCGCAGCCGGCCGCCGGTGCCTGCGTTGAGGTGCGCCGCCGCGGCCACGCGGTGGATGTGCTTCCAGGCCGCCTGGAACTGGGTCGGGGTACCGAGCACGTGGTTCGCGGTGGTGTTCGCCTCGTGCTCGAAAGCGACGTACACCGCGGCGATGTTATGGGCCACGGCCTCCCGTTCGGCCTGGGTGAGCCAGGCGCGGATCTGCTTGTCCTGGTGCCCGGCCGCGACCGACGCGTAGGTGATCCCGCGCCCATGGGGGATGTCGAGGCTGGCCAGCACCGTGCCGCCCGCCGACATTATCCGGTCGACCTTGGGTGTCTTGAAGTTCTGGCCGATCATGTAGTAGAGGCGGACGATGGCCAGCTTGCGGCCCAGGTTGCCCTGCTCGGCGAGCAGCGGCGAGGTGCCGCCGAACAGCGCCCCGCCGGTGATGCCTGCGGCACTGGCGTCCAGTCGCGGGGGGAGACGTACCGCACCAGCCTGGGCGACCGGCAAAGAAAAGATGAGGGAGAGAGCGAGAACTGCTGCAAGCCTGAAGTAGCGGGGTTTCACAGAACCTCCAGGGCTAAAGTCCTGCCCGGCGCGGGGAGCACCGTCCGCGTTGACGGCCTGCCCGTGCTGGCAGCTGCCAGCGCAGTCGGATACGGTCGCCCTCCCTTCCTCACGGCGGGTCGGGCGGCAGCTTACTGCGGTTAAGCCTCGTCATGGAGGACATTTGCAGAATGCGCGTGGTGTAGGGCTTGCGGAGGCCAGCAAAAATTGTTACCGGTGTTTCCGGCCGATCACAGAACAGCATCAATGTCCAAATCGCATCAACTAAGCGCCGACGGTGCCGCCACCAAGGGTGAGCAGCGTCAGGATCACCCGGCGGGCGGAACGCTGGTGCGCGTGATCCGGATGGCGCCGCCCGGCGGCCGCGAGCCCGGGTTCTCCAAAGAGCGGCGGCTGGAGCCGCAGATCACCATCGGCTTGCTCACCGGCCAGGACGGGTCCCGCTGATGGTGTCGGCGTTCGAGGGAATTCGGCCAGCGCTTGGTCCGTGGAGGTCAACTCAGCCCTCGTTCTGTCTCCGCGGCTTCGATCGCGTGGCGTAGGTCGGTCGGGGTGATGGCCCGGACCACCAGGGGCGGGCTGCTGCGAGGGCGGCGTGCGTAGACGACTCCGGCCAAGACTCCCGACCAGGCGCGCCAGCCGGGATAGTCGCGCTCTATTTCGGCGAGCGCGCGGACGCGCTCATCGTCGTTAGGCTCTGCGGTCACGAGCTGGTCCTCCGAGCAGGACTGGTCCTTGGGTCCGTTCGGTGCCAGTCGCCGGACGGGCCGCTCTACGGATACGGGCGGTCCTATCGTAGATGACTCAACTGACTTAAGCGATGCAGGGCGGGCAGGTCGCGCAACGTGATCACCTGCGGGAATGATCACGATGTGTCACGTGGACCAGAGCGGCCCTATGAGATCGTCGCCGCTGACCTGCGCCGCCGTATCGCGGCTGATGAGTGGGCGGTGGACGAAGCATTGCCGACGACGGTTGCACTGGCCGAGCATTACCACGTCTCACAGTCCACGATCACACGGGTGCTGCGCATCTTGGCCACCGAAGGCCTGGTCCGCACCGTTCCACGATGGGGGACGTTCCGGGCACGCACCGATACCCTTGAAAAGTGACCGATGACGTGCTGACCTTGGAAGGGCTCCGCCGCCGCCGCGCGGAGATCCTCGGTGTGGCGCGGAAGCGCAGGGCTCATCGGATCGCGGTGTTCGGCTCGGTCGCCAGGGGAGAGGCTCGCCCAGACAGCGATCTGGACCTGCTTGTGGACTTTGAGCCAGGCGCCTCCCTTCTTGATCACGTCGGCTTGTTTCGGGATCTTGAGGAACTCCTGGGCGTAGGAGTCAGCGTCGTTACGCGGAACGCCCTCAAGCCTCGGGACGACCACATACGCGCCGAGGCTATGGATCTGTGACCAGGGGAGCCATCACCTGCTAACAGAGGTGCCTGAGACCGTAACAAGCGCTCGGGCACCATACGCTCCTCTCTGTCTGGTCTGAAAATAGACTAACGAGGCCTATACTTCTAACCATGACGATTGCCGCGACGCCTGTGCCGCTGTCCGAAGCCAAAGCCCGCCTTTCTGAGCTGGCCAGGCGAGTACGCCAGCAGCATGAGCGGATCACACTGACCCGCAACGGCGAGCCCGAGGCTGTCCTGCTGTCGGTGGATGACCTTGAAGGCCTGGAGATGACCCTGGAAATCCTCGGTGACACCGACGCTGTCGCGCGCATCTCGGAGAGCCTGGCGGCGCTGGGGCGTGGCGAGCCGGGTGCGGACATGGCCACGGTTCGCCAGGATCTGGCCCGGCGCCGCGTCACCGGCGCGTGACGGCCGAACCTGGGCAGCGGTACGAGATCCGGTTCCAGCCTGCCGCACGGCGGGCGATCGCCCAGCGGCTTCCGGAAGCCGTTGCCGCCGCCGTGCTGGAGTTCTGCGATGCCGCGCTGGCGGTCAACCCTCACCGGGTTGGCAAGCCGCTGTTCGGGCCGCTCGCCGGTTGTCACGGTGCCCGGCGCGGCACCTATCGGATCGTCTACCGAATCGACGAGAACAGCCGCGTCGTCCATGTCCTCGACATCGATCACCGCTCGGAGATCTACCACCGCCCGCAGCAGTGACCGGCGAGAGGCGTTCACGCCTATGGCACCGGCCAGCCTCAACCTTGATCATGCCAAATACGTGCCCAAATCGGCCTGAACGTGATCCCGTTCAAGCGAATCTGCCCAGGTCAGGCGCTATGACGAGGACTGCTGGCCGTCTGGACTCATAATCCGCCGGTCCTGGGTTCGAGCCCCTGGCGCCCCACTTGCAGGTCTTCACGTTTCACCAGGGTCCATGTTCACGTTTGGGTCTGACATTCTCGGCTGCCGGGGGTGCGGGTACTGCCGGGCTTGAGATGATCTTGTGCGTGACGCGGGGCGGGCCGCGGCGGGCTGGCTGGCCCGGGTCAGGGTGCGCGGGACCGGCGTGGTGGTGCCGGGGATGTAGCGGCCATGCGCTGCCGCTGGCGTCACGGGCAGGCGGCGGCTGTTATGGCGGGCCGGCGGCGAGGCTGGCGAGGGTCTGGCGGCGCTGCTTGCGGGTCTTGGGCGGGAGCCCGGCGGCGGCCCGGCGGGCGTTCTGCTCCTGGCGGGCGCCGTAGGCGCTGAGAATGCGCTGGTTGCGGACGGCGAGCAGGCAGGCGATCCACAGCGCGAGCGGGGTCACGCCGGTGAGGCGGCACCAGCCGCGGGCGATGCTGGTGGTGGCGGGGTCCTTGATGGTGGAGAAGGTCCGCTCGGAGCCGGTGCGCCGGGCGTAGGAGATCCGGTGCTGTTTTGATGGGTAGTCGTGTTTCTGCCGGGTCTTGGCCGCCACCGCGGGTCCGACGGTGATGGTCTGCTGGGCGCAGCACGCGGGCGCGTGCTGCGGCGGGGTGAGGATCTCCGGGCGGGACCGGTCCAGGGTCATCGAGGAGGGCCGGAGCGGGCAGCGGATCTTCCCCATGACGGCGGGGCACATGACGCGGTGGTAGCCGTCGGCGTCATCGGCGCTGATCCGGCCGGGCTTATGCCGGGCTAGCGCGGCGGTCTGCTGGTCGTGCGCGGCGGTCTGCTCTGGGGTGGCGGCGGGGGCCAGCGGGCCGAGTTCCAGCAGCGGTTTCGGCGTGGCGGGGCAGTACAGGCTGCCGTTGGCGATGATCGCGCCGTGGTGGGTGCCGCGGGGGCCGCGGCCGTGCGGGTGCAGGTCCTGGATGAGCTGCGCGCCGGCGCCGCGGAGCGGGATGGCCCAGGCGCCGGCGTCGCGGTGGGCGTAGCCGGAGTCGTCCAGGATGTCGCCGAGGGCGACGCCGGCGGCGGGCATGCGGGTCAGGACTTTGACGAGGACGCGGACCGGGTCCAGCGCGCAGGAGGACAGGGTCATCCGCCGGGCCAGCTCGGGGACGGGCGGGCCGGTTTCCTCGCGGGTCATGGTGGCAGCGGACAGGTAGTAGCCGTAGAACATCTCGCCCTTCGGGCCGGGCAGGTTGGAGTTGCGGTGCCCCCAGTGCGCCTCAGGGCCGGCGCACTGGCTGGTGCCGTGCCGCGGCGGCCGGGACCAGGTCTCCACGTCGGTCCAGTCCGCCGCTAGTGAGCTGGAGGCGTCCTTGTGCCCTGCGGGGATGCTGGCTTCCAGCAGGTCATCGAGGACGCCGGCGAGGGCATCGGAGGGGGCGCCGCCGGGGATGTCCTTGCTCAGCGCATCCGCTACGAGGCTGAAGGTGTATCCGACCTGCCGGTAGGTGAGCAGGTGCGGGCCGGTCCTCCGCTCTTCCGCGACGCCGAGACGGGCCTGGCCGGGCCCGGGCAGCGCGGTCAGCGCCGCGTGCACCCTGGTCAGGTGCGCGGGCCGGTCATCGGCCAGGGTGAGCATCATCCCGGTCAGTAAGGCGCGGGCGGTCAGCTGCCGGTGCCGGACACCGGCCGGCAGCAGCGCCTCGATCGCCGCCGCGGCACCGGAGCCGTCGATGATGTCCTCAATCCTGGTGAGCGTGGCCGGGCCGCTCACCGGCTGCTCCCGCCGGGCAGCCTGACCGCCTGTTCCTCGCCGGCCGGGTCGAGGGTGGCGGTGATGTCGCCCAGCCGCTGGCTGCAGCTGATCCCGGCCGCGTGCAGGAAGGTGGCCAGGCCCAGCTGCCGCGCGACCTCGGCCAGCCAGGTGGCCCGCAGCCGGCTGGTGTCCAGCTTTGGCAGCCCGGTCCCGCCGGCCAGCGCGGTGATCAGCGGCGTGGTGATGTTGTGCCGCCCGGGATCGGTGCCGCCGGTGACCAGCTGATCGCCGGCGAACTGCGCCGAGGCCAGCAGGAAGTCGTGGTAGCGGGCCAGCACCGGCACGGCCCGCGGCCGGGCGCCGCGCACCTGCACGATGACGCCGCCGGAGCGGCGGCAGATGTCGGTGCCGCGCACGGCGCGCAGGCCGGCGCGGATCAGCCCGGCGCCGGCGCCCAGGCAGACCAGCCCGGTTGCCCGCATCCGCCGCGCGATGGTGGGCTGCGCGCCGGCGAGGGCGAGGTAGCCGCCGATCTCGGCCAGGGCATACGGGGCCCTGGCCCGCTCGCGGGGCAGCGGCAGATCCGCCGGCAGAAGCTGCGGGACCACCGCCCGGGCCAGGAACCGCAGGTTCGTGCGCAGCGTGCGGCGCGTCACCCCGGTCAGGCCCGGCGCGTGCGCCGTGAACCGCTCGATCACCGACGGGTGCAGCAGCACCTCCGGCGCCGGCTCCAGCCCGGGGCCGGACGCCCAGTCAGCGAGCCGGCCCGCGGCCCACAGCAGGTTCTTCGCCCGCTCCCGGCCGGCCGGCGCAGCCTGCATCACGACCTGCCGGGCGAAGCACGCGGCCCGCGGCGACACCGGCGACGGCCGCCAGCGCGCGGTATAGGCGGCAGCCTCCGGGCCCGGCAGGACGGGCGCCTCCCGCGCATTCATACTGTAGATATACAGTAAGACATGACCGGGATCACGGACCTATGCCACCCTGAGACGGTGCGTGTCGCCGCCAGCCACCAGGCCGAGGCCAAAAAGATCGCCGCCGAGCTCGCCGCCATCGCCCGCACCGGGATGGTGCTGCCCGGCTCCATCACCCAGCGGGCCACCCGCTGCGGCCACCGTAACTGCGCCTGCCGCGCCGACCCGCCCCGCCTGCACGGCCCGTACTGGCAGTGGACCCGCAAGGTTGCCGCCAAGACCATCTGCCGCTGGCTCAGCCCCGGCCAGTACCACGACTACCAGGCCTGGATCGACAACGACCGGCGGCTGCGCGACCTGCTCGCCCGGCTCGAGGCCCTCGGCGCCGCCGCGCTCGAAGCCGACCCGCGCTGGCAGCGCAACCCCCGGCCAGCTCCCGCCGATACCAGCCAGACCGCCACATAACACCGTGGGCACAGCCCGCTTAACCTGTGGGCGCCACCCCAATCACGCCACGAACGCCCAGCTCAGCCCCAAACGTGAAGACCTGACATCAACGCCTAAATCAACCAGTGACCTGCGTGTTTGTGCGGCGGACCGGTTATCGTGCGGACTGGCTTCCGGCGCTGGCCCGTTCCGCGATCTGGGGCCCGCTGGCACACTGGTCACGTGGCAGCGGCTGACGGCCCGGTGCGGCTGGACACGGTCGTGTACCGGCGGGACCGGTTCTTCGAAACCATCGCGGTAGGCCTGTTCACTGCCCTGGCGGTGGTTCTGCTGTGGCCGCTCGTTCCTGTCTTCTTCTGGGGCTTATTTGGCATGCCCTGGGTGGCGCTGATAATCGCGCTGGCCTGCACCGCCGCGGTGATCCGGTGGGGTGCCAGGCTTGGGCGCGGGTCCCTGAGGCGAGCCCGGAGGGCGCCCTACCTTGTCATCACCGCCGACGAGATGCTGGCCGGGCACGCCGCGGGATCCAGCCTGGCGCGGATACCGCTGGACGCGATCAGGGTGGTGGCGATCGATGAGCCGCCGGCCGGCATGGGCATCGCTGGATGCGGGCAGGGCAGCGTCCAGACCGCGCTGGCGTCCGGCCTGCCGTTCATCGGCGTGCCGCTGCAACCCGAGCAGGACGCCAACGTCTTCTTCGCCCAGCGCCAGGGAGCCGCGCGCCTGCTCACTCCGAAGGCCGCCGGGAGCGCGCGGCTGGCAAAGGCGGCCCAGCTTGTTGCGTGGTCGGCCGCAAGCGCGGTGCACTGCCTGCCGTGCAGGGCTTGCCTCGTCTAATCTCATGGTGGCAGGGGCGGTGATGCCCGCACTGGACCAGTCCGGCCGTGCCGGGCTGGTCCGGCACCTGGCTGCGGCCCCTGTCCCGGTCATCCCGCCGAGGCGGAAAGGCGCACCAGTGGCGAGCGAAGGCGAATCACCAGCTCACGGGCGCGGTGCTGCCGTCCGGCCGGGTGGGCGCCCGGGCTTCGACACCAGCGTCGCGCACCAGGCCCGGATGTATGACTACTGGCTGGGGGGCAAGGACAACTTCGCCGCTGACCGTGAGGCCGCCCAGGAGGCGATGGCCGCCTACCCGGACATGCCTTACCTGGCCAGGGCGAACCGGGCCTTCCTCGGCCGGGTGGTGCGTTACCTCGCCGGTGAGGCCAGGATGCGGCAGTTCCTCGACATCGGCACCGGTATCCCCACGGCGGCCAACACCCATGAGGTCGCACAAGAGGTGGCGGCCGAGTGCCGGGTGGTCTATGTGGATTATGACCCGGTGGTGCTCTCCCACGCGCGCGCCCTGCTGACCAGCACCCCGGAGGGCGCGACCGACTACATCGACGCCGACCTGCGCGATACCGGGGCGATCTTGGAGAAGGCAGCCCACACGCTGGACTTCACCAAGCCCGTGGCCGTGACCATGCTCGCGATCTTGCACGCGATCAGCGACGAGGACGACCCGTACGGGATCGTGACCACGATCATGGAGACGCTGCCTTCCGGCAGTTACCTGGCCATCTCCCATCTCGCGTCAGACCTCGAGCGGGAGAAGCTCGACGAGTCGCGGGACCGGGTGAACCGCATCAGCCATCAGCAGTACACCCACCGCAGCCACGCCGAGGTCTTGCGGTTCTTCGATGGCCTGGACATGGTCCCGCCCGGGCTGGTGGAACTGCGGCTGTGGCGGCCTGCCATCGAAAGCAGGCGGGTGACCCCGGGGTGGTGCGGGCTGGCCCGCAAGTGAACTCACGGACTGGACAACCAAGCGGGCCGATTGTTCAATCCGTTCATGGGTACCCGATCAGCGGCAGCCCTGCTTGCCTTCCTCGTATCCGTCTGCACCATGCCGGGGCTTCAGATCGACGCGTAGAGGGCCTGCTCGAAGTCGGCGTAGAGCTGGAAGGCGGGCGGGTCGGCGAACGGGAGTGTCTGGGAGTAGATCGCGCCGGTCACCCCGCTTGCCGGGTCCACCCAGAAATGGGTGTTGAACAGGCCGGCCCAGGATCCACTGCCCGCCGCCCGCATGCCCGGCTGCTGTACGGGGTTGAGCAGCAGGCCCAGGCCCCACTTGAGGCCCGGGCCGAGGTTCACGTCGGCGCTGAGTTCCGGGTGCGCCGTGGTGATGGCCGGCGGGAACTCAAGCGCGCCGATCTGGTTCGTGAACGCCGCGGCCACCGTGGCCCGCTCCAGGATCTGGGCGTCGCCGAGCGATCCGCAGTTCAGCAGCATCTGCTGGAACTTCAGGTAGTCGCGGGGCGTGCTGTAGAGGAAGTGGCCGCCGCCCCAGTAGTCCGGTTCCTGCGCCCAGTCGATGTCGGTGGCGGCCCAGGCGCCGTCCTCGCCACGCACGTGGATCGGCGTGGAGTTGGCCCGCTGCTCCGGCGTCATCAGGGCCGTGGTGCTGGTCATGCCAAGCGGCCCGGTGATGTTCTCCAGGAAGTACGCGTCCAGCGACAGCCCGCTCACCGCCTCGACCACCTGGCCCAGCCAGTCGATGTTGGTCCCGTACTCGAACCGGGTGCCCGGGTCGGAGAGCAGCGGGGCACCGAACATCTCGATGGTCCCGGGCAGCACGTTGGGCGTTCCGGTGACCTGCTCGTAGTGGTCGATGTCCCGGTTCCAGAACCAGTAGGCGAGCCCGGCCGTGTGCGTGACGAGCTGCCGCACCGTGGCCTGCGCGCTGGGCGGGCGCAGCCGCGGGGTGTCGCCATCGAACCCGGTGAGCACCCGCAGGTCGGCGAACTCGGGCCGGTAGTTCCGCACCGGCGCGTCCAGGTCCAGGCTGCCGCGCTCGGCGAGCTGCAGGGCGGCCGTCGTGGTGACCATCTTGGTCATCGACGCGATCCGCATCATCGTGTCCGGTTTGATCGGGTCGTCCGCGGCGGCGGAGCGCCGTCCCGCCGCGCCCTCGTACAGCGGCGCGTCGCAGTCCGCTGCCATCGCGACGACGCCGGGGACCGCATCGGCGGCGACGGCAGCCTGCAAGACTTCATCGATACGCGCGGTCATGGTCACCAGCTCCTCGGTCGTGACCGGGCTACGGGATGGGCTGTGATCAGCTTGGCCGTAATCGCCCGCAACGACAACAGCTCCGGCTCGCGTCACTGGACGGGTTGCCCCGGACCGGCCCCGTGTGAGAATGACCAGACGGGCCCAGAGATGACCGCGGCCAGGAAGGGGGCTCCCGGTGCTCTATGCGTTCGGATTCGAGCGGGTCGGCGTGGTCGTGGGAGACCTGTACTTCGTGGATCCCAACCCGGGCAACGGCCAGGAGGGGCCCGAGCACGGCGTCCGGCTCGAACTGCGCGTGATCGGCCGCGGCGAGCCGAAGGGAACCGTCTACTCGGCACAGCCCATCGAGGTGGGCCAGCCGATCTGGCGGGCCGACCTGCTCGAGTCGGTGGCGGGGCGGCCGGGCAGCTTCGACCGCACCCACCACCACCCCAGGTTCACCGGCTGGAACCCGGGCCGGCGGGTCTTCGAAAGGGAGCTGTCCGCAGACCCTCTCGGCTGGCTGGGCACCCAGCTTGCGGACCTGGACGCCCTGCTGGCCTCCGCCGGGTGCCCGCCGGGCACCGCGGGCCCGTCCGACGCGGACGACCTGCGCCGCGCCGTCCCGGAGATCGTGGACGCGACCCGCAGGCTGCTCGGCAAGGTGCGGTCCGGTGAGCTGGGCAACCCGCCAGCCGGCGAGGCACCCGCCGAGGGCGCCACGGCCGGCGGGCCGGCTCTCGTCCGCTCGGGCTGGCTCTAGTGGCCCTGCCCGCCACCCCTGCCCCGCACCGCCGCCGGCGGCGCGGCTGGGCCATCTTCGCGGCCACGACCGTGGTCGTGCTGGCATTAATAGCCGGAGTGGTGATCTGGGCCCCGTGGCGGACCCCGCCGCTGCTGCGGCCGGCCGGGCTCAAGGCGGGCACCTCGACCACCAGTTCCGTGACGTTCCGCTGGGCGAACCCGGCCTCCGGCCCGCTCCCCGACTCCTACCAGGTCCTGTCCAGCGGCAAGGTGCTCGGCACGCTGCCCGGCACCGTCACCTCCTACCGGGTGGCGGGCCTGGCCCCGGACACCGCCTACCAGTACCGCGTCGCGGCGCTGCGCGGCGGCAAGCGGTCGGCGCTGTCCGCCGTGCTCACCGTGAACACCACCTCCCCGCCGGTTTCGGCGGCCCGCTGGCAGGGCCCGTGGAGCGTCAGCATCAAGATCGTCAAGGGTGCCGACGCGCTGCGCGGGAAGGGTGCCAAGGGCTGGATCGAATCGTGGCGGGCCACCCCGCAGTGCACGGCCGGGCCGTGCACCGTGCAACTGACCGGTGAGCTCAACAGGCACCCGATCAAGGCCACGCTGACCCGCACCGGCGCGGTCTACACCGGGACCACCACGGCCGACGTGTTCCGGTGCGGGAAACCGGCCGACTCGGTGCCCATCCGGTCCACCCTGACGATCAGGGTCACCCTCAATGCGGCGCAGCCGGACGGCCATGCCTGGGTCGCCAGGACCTGGGGCGGCCGCATGGTGATCTCCAGCCCGTACACCTCGACGAGCACCTTCTTCTGCAACGCCTTCAAGCTGACCACGTCCCTGTCCGGGAGCATCTAGCGGGCCGGGCCGTCCCGGCGACCGCGCGGTCCGGTGGTGTCCGGGAGTATGGAGCCCAGACCACCGCGTAAGGGGAGAGCATGGAGACATTGCTGCCGGGAATCAGCGCCGGGCGGCTGGCCACCAGCCGGCTGGCAACCGGCGTGCTTTCTGTGGCCGGGCGCACCGGCCCGGCGGTGCTGTTCGTGCACGGCAATGTCTCGTCCTCGCTGTTCTGGCAGCCCACGATGCTGGCGCTGCCGGAGCGGTACCGGCCCCTGGCCATCGACCTGCGCGGGTTCGGCGATACCGACCCGGAACCGGTGGACGCCACCCGCGGCCTGCGGGACTACGCCGACGACCTGGCCGCCGCCATCGATGCCCTCGGCCTGCCGCTGGTGCACCTGGTCGGCTGGAGCATGGGGGGCGGGGTGACCCTGCAATATCTGGCGGACCGGCCGGATACGCACCGGGTGGCGTCGCTGACGCTGGTGGCCCCGGTATCGCCGTTCGGCTTCGGCGGCACCCGGGATGCCGAGGGCACGCTGTGCGACCCTTCGGGAGCAGGCTGCGGTGGCGGCGCCGCCAACCCGGACTTCGTCGCGCGGCTGGCCGCTGGCGACCGGACGGATGAAAGCCCGCTCTCGCCGCGGCAGGTGCTGCTCGCCCACTACGTGAAGCCGCCGCACGTGCCCGAGCACGTGGACATCTTCGTGGAATCAATGCTGTCCACCCGGGTCGGCGACGACCACTACCCGGGTACCTCACGGACCGTGGATTCCTGGCCGGGCCTGGCACCGGGGGACCGCGGGGTGCTCAACACCATGGCACCCACTCATTTCCGGATCGCCGGCCTGTCCGCGGTGCGGCCCAAGCCGCGGGTGCTGTGGCTGCGCGGGGCCGATGATGTCATCGTCTCCGATCAATCGCTGTACGACCTGGCCTACCTGGGCTCGATCGGCGCGATCCCGGGCTGGCCGGGCGAGCGGTCCTGGCCGCCGCAGCCCATGCTGGCGCAGACCCGTGCCGTGCTCGACGGCTACGCCGCCGCCAGGGGGCACTACCGTGAGGTGGTCATCGACGACGCGGGCCACGGGCCGCATCTGGACCAGCCAGAGCGCTTCCTCGCCGAACTGTGCGGCCAGCTTGCCGGTTCCTGACGCAGGGGGGTGTGACTTGGCGGTCCGCCGCCCGGCACACTGGGCAGCATGAGCCAGGATCATGAGCTAGCTGACCGGGACGCCTACCGGTGGCTGGAAGACGTTACCGGCACGGCGGCGCTGGACTGGGTCAGGGACCGCAACGCGGCCACCCTCGCCGCGCTGTCCAGCGGCCCAAGGTTCGACAGCCTGCGCACCGGGGCTCGCGAGGTGCTCGACGCCGATGACCGCATCCCGTTCGTCCGGCGGCGCGGCGAGTACCTGTACAACTTCTGGCAGGACGCGGCCCATCCCCGCGGCCTGTGGCGGCGCACCACGCTGGAGGAGTACCGCCGCGACCGGCCCGGCTGGGAGGTCCTGCTCGACATCGACGCGCTCGCCGCCCAGGAAGGGGAGAACTGGGTCTGGCAGGGCGCGGCCGCGCTGCGGCCGGGCGGCTACCGCCTGGCCCTGGTGCACCTGTCCCGGGGCGGCGCCGACGCGAGCGTGATCCGCGAGTTCGACGTCGCCGCGCGCCGGTTCGTCGCGGACGGCTTCACCGTTCCCGAGGCCAAGACCGACGCCGCGTGGATCGACGCCGACCGGATCTACGTGGGCACCGACTTCGGGCCGGGGTCGCTCACCGCATCGGGGTACCCGCGGCTGGTCAAGGAGTGGCGGCGCGGCACCCCGCTAGCCGAGGCGGCGGTGGTCTACGAGGGCAAGCCCGACGACGTCGGGGTGCACGCGTTCCATGATCCGGCCGACGGCTTCGAGCGCGACTTCGTCGTGCGCAACATCGAGTTCTACCGGACGGAGAGGTGGCTGCGCACCGGCGGCGGCGACCTGGTGCCGGTGGCGGTGCCCGAGGACGCCATCGCCGACGTGCACCGCGAGTGGCTGCTGATCCGCACCAGGTCGCCGTGGGCGGCCGGCGGCACCACCTATCCGGCCGGGGCGCTGCTGGCCATCCGGTTCGAGGAATTCCTGGCCGGGGGGCGGGACCTGACCGTGCTGTTCGAACCGGACGCGCACACCTCGCTGGGCTACCACGCCTGGACCCGCGACCACCTGATCCTGAACATGCTGCACGACGTGCGCAGCCAGCTCGCGGTGCTCACCCCCGCGGACGGCACCTGGTCGCGGGCCGCCCTGGCCGGCGTGCCGGAGTTCGCGCACACCGACATCGCGGACACCGACACCTACGACAGCGACGAGTACATGCTGGTGTCCACCGGGTTCACCGAGCCGGACACGCTGCTCTACGGGCACGTCGGCGGCGCGAGCCAGCCGCTCAAGCGGGCACCGGCGTTCTTTGACGCCACCGGCATGGTGGTGCGGCAGTTCTTCGCCACCTCCAGGGACGGCACCGCGGTGCCCTACTTCGTGACCGGGCCCGAGGGCGGCGGCACCGGGCCGGTGCTGCTCACCGGGTATGGCGGGTTCGAGGTATCCCTCACCCCGGCCTACAGCGGCATCATCGGCCGCGGCTGGCTCGCCCGGGGCGGCACCTACGTGGTGGCCAACCTGCGCGGCGGCGGCGAGTACGGGCCGGAATGGCACCTGTCGGCGATCAAGGAAAACCGGCACCTGGTGTACGAGGACTTCGCGGCGGTCGCCGAGGACCTGGTCACCCGGGGCATCGCCACCCGCGACCGGCTGGGCATCGAAGGCGGCAGCAACGGCGGCCTGCTGATGGGCGTGATGCTGACCCGCTACCCGCAGTTGTTCGGCGCGATCGTCTGCCAGGTACCGCTGCTGGACATGTGGCGGTACCACGAGCTGCTGGCCGGGGCGTCCTGGATGGCCGAGTACGGCGACCCCCGCGAGCCGGAGGAGTGGGAGTACATCCGGCCGTTCTCCCCGTACCACAACGTCTCGGCGGGCGGGCGGTACCCGCCGGTCCTGTTCATCACCTCCACCAGGGACGACCGGGTGCACCCCGGCCACGCCCGGAAGATGGTGGCCCTGCTGGCCGAGCAGGGCCACGACGTGACCTACTACGAGAACATCGAAGGCGGCCACGGCGCGGCCGCCGACAACGAGCAGCGGGCCCTCAAGTGGGCCCTGATGCTGGAATTCCTCTGGGAGAAGCTGGCCGGGCAGGGCTAGGGCGGATTGCGGAAATAGGCCGCCGGCGTGAGCCCGGTCTCCCGCCGGAACGCCGCGACGAACGCGCTCGCGGTGTCGTAGCCGGCCCGCCGGGCGACCGCGGACACCGGGTCACCGACGGCGAGCGCGGGCAGCGCCGCCTGAAGCCGCGCCAGCGTCCGCCAGCGGCCGAACGGTATCCCGGTGCCAGCCAGGAACCCCCGGGCCAGCGTCCGCTCGCTGGCGCCCGCTTCGCGGCCTCACTCGGCGAGCGTCCGCTTGTCCGAGGGATTCGCCAGCAACGCCAGGGCAACCTGCCGGGCGCGGTCATCGTCCGGCATCCGCAGGTCGATCGTGGTCATCGCGACCGGCCGCAGCAGGTCGGCCAGCATCGCCTCGGCACGGGCCCGGGCCGCGCCGTCCAGGGCGTCGCCGCCGAGGTAGCCGATCATCTCGGCGACCAGCGGGCTGGCCGTGACCGGGGTCGGCACCGTCCAGCTCACCGGGCTGAGGTCCGGCCGGATGTACAGGGACCGCATGGTGGCGGCACCGGACGACAGGGTCTCGTGCCGCAGCCCGGCCGGGATCCAGCGCCCGGGTCGGTGGCAGCACCCAGGCCGCGGAACTGGTCCGCACGATGAGCACGCCGCTGGCCGCCCAGGCGAGCTGGTGCTCGGGGTGGGTGTGCCAATCGAACACCGACCCGGCCAGCGGCGCGCACGCCGGGCCCGCCGCCACGATTCGCCATAGGGTAGGGCCGTGGCAACGAAACGGAAGCCGAACAAGCTGGTTCTCGCCACCGTCGCCGTGGTGCACCTCACGGTCATGACGCTGACCTGGCGGGACCTTCGGGCCCGGCCGGCCGGCCAGGTCCGCGGTAACAAGAGGATCTGGCAGGTGGCCAGCGCGCTGAACACCACCGGGTCGGCCGCATACTGGCTGTTCGGCCGGCGCCGGGCCCGCTGACCAGGCCCCTGCCGGTCAGCGGCGCGTGGCCGGGCAGGGCCGGTCGATGAGCAGCCGCCACCCGGGGGACGAGCCGGTCCTTCACGATCTTCCCGCGCTAGTGCCGGGCGGCTTTCAGCAGTTCGGCGACGCCGTCCTCGATGCCGTGGGCCAGCACGTCGAGGTCTGCCGTCGAGTCGTAGTCGCCGGTGATGCCGAACGTCACGGCGTCGCAATAGCTGAAGATCGCGATGCCGGTGCGGAGCGTGGTGGCGATGGGCACGTAGGGGATGATCTCCACGAGCTTCCGGCCCATCGCGTACAGCGGCTGCCTGGGGCCGGGCACGTTGGTGGTCACCGTGACGATCTCACGCTGCGGCACCAGGTAGGCGAGCCGGACGGCCAGCGACGCCAGCGGGTAGGGCGTGAGGCGGCCGAGGGCGATCAGCGCCTCACCGGCTGCCGCCTCCTTGCTTGCCTTGAGCGCGGACATCTCGGCCCGGACGGCCTCGAGCCGCTGCAGCGGGTCGGCCAGGTGCACCGGCAGATCCGACACCAGCACGGACACCTGGTTCTCGCAGCTGCCCTCCTCGCCTGCGGCGCGCAGCGACACGGGAACCAGCGACGGGAGCATGTGCGGGGCCGGCTGCTCGCCGCGGGCCAGCAGGAGTGCCCGGAAGCCGCCGCTGATCGCGGCCAGCACGACATCGTTCACGGTGCCGCCGAGTTCCCGCTTGATCTGCTTGATATCCGCGAGCGAGGCCCGGGCCCAGGTATAACGCCGCTGCCGGCCGATGGGGCCGCTCAGCGACGACGGGACGGCCGGCGGGGCGGAGCCGGCCAGCTTCGCCACGGCCCGGGCCACCACGGTGGCCCGCTCGGCGGCCTCGCCGGGGCGGAGCAACGCGCTGGTCAGCGCGAGCGCCCCGGAGGCGGACCGGGCGGCCAGGTCGAGCGCCGCCCCGGTGAGGAGCGAGAGTGCGGAGGGCTCCGCGGGTACCGGCCGGTCGTCGGCAGGCGGCAGCGGCGACGGCTCGGGGGAAAGATCGAAGATCACCCGGTACAGATTGATGCCGGACACTCCGTCCACCATGGCGTGGTGCACCTTCGAGATCAGTGCCCACCGGCCCTCGCTGAGGCCGTCGACAAGCCAGTACTCCCACAGCGGGTAGCCGCGGTCCAGGCGCTGGGACATCACCCGCGCGATCAGCTTGCCGAGCTGGTCGGCGCCACCGGGCGCGGGCACGGCGGTGTGGCGGACGTGATAGCGGAGATCGAAATCCGGGTCGTCCACCCACACCGGCGGCGCAAGGTGGAACGGCACGGTGCGCAGCTTGCGCCGGTACATGGGCACGAGCGGCAGGCGCGCGGCGACGGCGCCGAGGAATTCGCCGTACGAGGGAGCCGGGCCCTCGAACACCGCGGTCGACGCGATCGCGAACGAGGCGTGCCCGTCCTGGTCCTCCGCGTCCACGAACTGGGCGTCCATCGGATTGAGTCGCTGCATGGCGCCCCTCCCGCTCGAGGCCGCCCCGCCCCGGGAGGGCCGGGCGCGGGTCACTCCTACGGCCGACCGTAGGCAGAACCGGCGTCAGTACTCTGCGGGCATTGGTCCCTATCGCGCGGACTTCGGTCCCGCGGCCGCGCCGCCGCAGGGGCGACCGGGGGCCGGCGGCGCGCTCGCCGCGGCCGGGTGGCTCGGCGTGACCGGGGGTGAGCCATCGTGGCGTACATTGTCAGGCAAACGTGAGGGCGCGGGCGCCAGCGCCGGGGGCTGAGCGGAGGTGCGGTGAGCGACGAGACGCCGGTCCCCGGCGAACTCGCCATCGGCGACCATCTCGCCGGGTACCGCCTCGACGAGGTCCTCGCCCGAGGGGGCATGGCCGTCGTCTACCGCGCCTTCGACGAGCGCCTCGGCCGGAGCGTCGCGCTGAAGGTCCTGGCCGCCCCGCTCGCCCGCGACGAGGCGTTCCGCCGCCGGTTCATCAGGGAGTCGCGGATCGCGGCCGCGGTCGACCATCCGCACATCGTGCCCATCTTCGATGCCGGCGAGGCGGACGGCGTCCTGTTCATCGCGATGCGCCTGGTGCCCGGCCGCGACGTGCTTGCGCTCCTGGAGGAGCACCACACGCTGCCGCTGGCCCGCGCGTGCCACATCGTCACCCAGGTCGCCGCGGCCCTGGACGCGGCACACGAGCGGGGCCTGGTGCACCGGGATGTCAAGCCGGCCAACATGCTGCGCGACGCCGCCGCCGGGGAGGACCACCCCGACCACATCTACCTGTCCGACTTCGGGCTGAGCAAGCACGGGCGGTCCGCCAGCCAGCTCACCTCCTACGGCGAGTTCCTTGGCACGATGGACTACGTCTCACCTGAGCAGATCGAAGGGCGTCCGGTGGACGGGCGGTCCGATCAGTATGCCCTCGCCTGCTCCGCGTTCGAGATGCTCACCGGTGCGCCGCCGTTCAAGCAGGACGAGACGCTGGCGATCATGTGGGCCCAGGTGTCCACCACGCCGCCGTTGGCCACCGCCCGCCGCCCGGAGCTGCCCGGGGCGGTGGACCCGGTGCTGGCCAAGGCGCTCGCCAAGGCACCGGACGATCGTTACGGAAGCTGCCTGGAGTTCGCCACGGCGCTGCGCCGCGCCTGCGGGCTCGACGCGGCGGCCGCCGAGCCCGCGCCGCCCGGCGGCCAGGCTCCGCCGGTCACCGAGACCTGGGCGGTGATCCCGCCGCCTGCAGAGCCGGAACCGGTGGCCCCGGCCGCCGCCGCCGCGGCCGTCGCCGCGGCCATGCCGTGGGCGGACGCGCCGGGACCAGCCGCGCCGGAACCAGCGGACCCGGTCGCCGCCACGGAGATGGTCGCCGCCACGGAGGCGGTCACGCCGGAGCCGGCCACGTCCGGCCCAGCCGCGCCGGCCGAGCCGCCGACCGCCCCGCCGTTCATTCCGCCGCCGCCCCAGCCACGTGTCCCGTCCCTGCCCGTGACCGTCGTCCGCACGGGTGTTCCCGGCGCACCGCCGGTGCGGCGCCCCCCGCCGTCCGGGCCGCCGGCCTACCGGCTGCCGCCGGGCAAGGTGCCGCGGTCCCGGCGATTCCGCGTGGCTGTCCTGGTCACCTGTGTGGCCCTGCTTGGCGTCATCGGCGGGGGATACCTCGCGTTCGCCGGCCGCTCCGGTGCCGGAACCCCTGCCACGGCACTGGCCCTGCCCGGCTGCACCGCCAAGACCGCTACCGCCAAGACCGTGCCGAACGCGCCTCAGCACCCGGTGCGAACCGGGGGCAAGCCGTTCGACGTGGTGGTGACGGCCAACGGCTACGGCTTCGTGTCGCTGACCACGGCCCTCGCCGTGCTCAAGGCCAAGGGGTCCCGGCCGTCGGTGATCCGGACCATCCCGCTCGCCTCGGCCCTGGGCGAGGCCCTCACCCACGACCAGCGGTACCTGCTCGTCACCGGGAAGCACGGGCTGACGGTCTTCCGGGTCAGCGACCTGGAACACGGGCTGTCCGCCCCGCTGGGAACGCTCGCCAGCCCCGGCAAGCACCCGGTCCAGGTGGCGGTATCGCCGGATGACCGGTTCGCCTTCGTGACGCTCCAGTCCAGCGGCCGGGTCGCCGTGTTCGACCTCGGCAAGGCACTGGCCGCCGGTTTCGGCGCGGGTGACCTGGTCGGGCAGATCCCGGTGGGGGCCAACCCGATCGGCATCGCCGCGTCCCCCGACGGCCGGTACCTCTATGTGGCCAGTGGCCTGGCCACCCCCGCGCGGGAGTCCGGCATGGGCTCGCTGAGCGTCATCGGCCTGCGCAAGGCGGAGGCCAGCCCGCAGTCGTCGGTCCTGGAAAAGGTCGGTGCCGGATGCGGGCCGGACCGGGTGGCGGTGTCCGGCAACGGGGACACCGTGTGGGTGAGCGCGGGCGGCGGGAACGCCGTTGTCGCGTTCGCGGCGGCCAAGCTGCTGACCGACCCAGGGCACGCGCTGATCGCCCGCGTCGCCGTCGGCCAGTTGCCGCTGGGACTGGCCATCGTCGGGCAGGGCTCGCGGCTGATCGTGGCGGACTCCAACAGGGACGACCTGCACGGGGGCGGGACCGGCCTGGCAGTCATCGACATCCGCCGGGCGCTGGACCGGCAGCCGGCGCTGACCGGGTTCGTCAAGGCGGGCGGCACGCCCCGGCAGTTCGCGCTGGAGCCGGGGGGCAGCACGCTGCTCGTCGTGGACACCAGCGCCGGGCAGGTTCAGGCCATCAAGATCGCGCATCTGCCATGACGCCACCGCCCATGGTGGGCTACCCGATGATGCCGCCGCAGCGGACGCGGCGGACGGGCCGGAGGATATTGATTTTGATCATCGTGCTGCTGGCGATCCTCGGGCTGCTCTTCGGCCTGGACCGGGCGGCGGCCGCCTACACGGCGGGCCGGATCGCGAGCAAGCTCCAGACGGAGGGCTTCCCGGTCAAGCCGGACGTGTCGGTCGAGGGGTTCCCGTTCCTAACCCAGGTCATCAGGCACCACCTCGACGGCATCGAGGTCACCGCGCCGAAGTTCCCGGCCGGCCCGGTCACCGCGAGCATCGACGTCCAGGCCACGAACATCACCCTGGACTCCGGCTATCAGTCGGGCACCATCGCACAGGTCACCGGCACCGGCCTGATCAGCTTCGCCAGCCTGGCCAGCCTGCCGGCCCTGGCCGCGATACCCGGCCTGAAGATCACCGGCGCCGGGCCGCACCTGGTGAAGCTGAGCGCCAACCTGCAGATCATCGCCGCGTCGGCCATCGCCCGGGTGAAGCAGACCGGTCCCAACGAGATCGCCCTGCGCCTCGTGTCGGCCAGCGGCGTCCCCGCCTCGCTGCTCGGCCCGATCCGGAACCTGATCGTGCAGATACCCAAGCTCCCGCTCGGGCTCACCGTGCGGTCGGTCACGGTGGGCCAGCAGGGCGTGGTGATCGGCGTGGCCGGGAGCGACGTGGGCTTCGGCCAGTGACCGGCCGGCTGGCGTCCAGGGTCGTGGTGGTCACCGGGGGCGGGACCGGCATCGGCCGGGCGGTGGCGGCCCGTGCGGCCAGTGAGGGTGCCGCGGTGGTCATCGGCGGGCGGCGCCGCGATGTCGGCGGGCGGGCCGCCGCGGAGCTGCGCGGGTCCGGCGGGCGGGCGCTGTTCGTGGCCACCGACGTCACCGTGGAGGCGGATGTGGCGCGGCTGGTGGAGGCGGCCGTGGCCGAGTTCGGGCGGCTGGACGGCGCGTTCAACAACGCCGGCGGGGTGACCGCCACCGGGCCCGCGCACACCACGGCCGCCCGGGACTGGCAGGCGGACCTGGCGCAGAACCTCACCAGCGTCTTCTACAGTCTCAAGTTCCAGATCCCGGCGATCGCCGCGGCCGGCGGCGGCTCCATCGTGAACAACGCCTCGATCGGCGGAGTCCGGGGGATACCGGGGATGTCGCGTATGCCGCCGCCAAGCACGGCGTGGTCGGGCTGAGCCGTTCCGCCGCGCTGGAGAACGCCGACCGGGGAGTACGGGTCAACGCGCTGGTTACCGGCAACGCCGACACGCCGCTGTACCGGAGCCTGCTTGGCGTGCCCGCCGACGGCGACCTGCCGGGCCCGGCGCCGAACCCCACCGGCCGGGTCGCGGGCCCGGACGAGATCGCCTCGTTCGTGGCCTTCCTGCTCAGCGAGGAGTCCGCCTTCATCACCGGCGCCGCCCTGGCCATCGACGGCGGCGCCACCGCGTAGGGCGTGCCCTGGCGCGGCACCCGGCCGTCTGGGCGCCGGCGTGCGGTGGCAAGCTGTGGTGCGGCGGCCCGGCGGGCGGCCGGCGGCGATGCCGCCACCGCACGAGGACAAGGAGATTCGATGCCCACTCGTAGCGCGCGCACGACATGGACCGGCGGCCTCCAGGACGGGACCGGCACGGTGGAACTGGTCAGTTCTGGCATCGCCAGCTACCAGGTCAGCTTCCCCCGGCGGGCGGCCGACGAGGCCGGCGGCGTGACCAGCCCGGAGGAGCTGATCGCCGCCGCCCACACTGCCTGCTTCGCGATGCAGTTCTCGGCGCTGCTCGGTGAGGCCGGGGGCAGCGGGCAGTCCCTCGATGTCGGCGCGCAGGTCAGCCTCGGCCCGGACCCGGCGGGCGGCTTCCGGATCACCGGCATCAAGCTGACGGTGCGGGGCTCCGCCGACGGCGTGAGCGCGGAAAAGTTCGCGGAGGTCGCCGAGCAGGCCAAGAGCACCTGCCCGGTCAGCAAGGCGCTCGCGGCGACCGATATCTCGCTCGAGGTGATCGCCGGCTGAGGCCGGCCACCCGGCAGCTGCCCCGCCAGGGCGTAGTCCCGTGGATCTATGCCGTCGCGCAGCCGGAACCACTCGGCCACGCCCTGCTTGACGCGGCGGATCAGGACGGTGTGACCTGCCTTCCTGAACCAACCCTGATCACGAACCAAGATAGGCCGCCCGTTCCGCCTCAACCGCCCCTCCACCCCCTCGCGTCCCACGCCGACCCCCGCACCCACACGCACCCACACCCGCCCGCGCCGGCGCCCGTTCGCGCGACGGCCGGCGGCGCAGGCCGGGTACTGGTGAGCGCTGGGTCAGTTGAGCACGAAGTAGGCCACTTTCAGGCCGCCGGCCGGCGCCTTGCCGGTCAGGTGGATGGTGAACGATCCGCTGGCGGGGACCGCCGAGCGCACGTACACCGCGCCGTCCTGCTGGGCGGTGGCCAAGATCATGCTGGCGGTGGTCACCCCGGCGAGGGTGACCTTCCGGGTGGCCGTGCCGGCCGCGACCGTGACCAGCCCGCTGCGGGAGAAGGCCGCCTTGCCCCGCACGTCCAGCGCGGTGCCGTTGGTGCTGCGGGCGATGACGCCGGTCCCGCTGGTGGTGTCGCCGAACACGCCCACCCCGTTGGACTTGGCCAGCCCGTAGACGCCGGAGCCGGTCCCGCTGCTGTCGCCCTCGACCCCGATGCCCGTGGGAGCCGTCGACTCGCCCCGCACACCGGTGCCGGCCTGGTCGAAGCTCCTTCCGAGGACCCCGGTCGGGCCCTCGCCGAACACCCCCCCGGTCACCCCCAAACCCTCCATACCGAAGACTCCGCAGGCCACCATGCCACTCCCCGCATCTTGCGGGCACGTCCCAAAGCCGGAAGCCGTGTTGGTCACGACCGTAATAGCGGTCTCGGTGTTGATCTGGCCGGCCAGGATGGGCTGGCCCTGGTCCGCTGCCGCCGGTGTCACGGTCAGGGCCACCACGACCCCGGCCAGCGCGGCGAAACGCCAGGCGCGGCTCACGGTAACTGGAAGTTTCACGAATGTCCCCTCTCCTCGGCAGGTCAGTCGACCGTAATCTGCGCCCCATCCACGCACCATCCCTGATTAAGCCGCCCGGCGGCCTCCAGCCCGCTTCGGCCACACGGCCCCAAAGGACTGGCACCATCACCGCACCTTGACGGGCTGCCCGGGGTTGGTGTGTAACTCACCCGAGGGCGGCATGGTAGGTACAACTGTGCGCCCGTAGGGCGCGCGTCTATGGGAGTCGGCTCGGCGCGGCCTGTGACGGGTCGGCGGTCGACTCGATCGTCAGTACGGGGCCGGTGGTGGGGGCGGGACGTTGGGTCTTCCTACTTGCCGCTATGGGCGACGACGACAACGCAGCGAGGCCCCGCCCCGCCTCCCCATCCCCCTTCACGGTGGACGCGCAGCAGGCTGAATGATCCGCGGGACATGCCCTAGCCTCTGATCATGGACCTTGGCCTGCGTGGTACTCGTGCCCTCGTCACCGGCGGAAGCCGTGGCATCGGCTTCGCCGCCGCCGATGCGCTCGCCGCCGAAGGGGCGGCCGTAGGGATCGTCGCCCGCGACGAAGGCGGCCTGGCCGCGGCCGCCGGGCGGCTGGCCGGCCACGGCGTGCCGGTGACGACCGCCGCCGCCGACGTCACCGACGCGGTCGCGCTCGGCGCGGCGGTGCGGGCCGTGGCCGGCGCGCTGGGCGGGCTCGATCACCTGGTGGCGAACGTCGGTGGCACGGTCGGCGGCAACCTCGCCGACTCCGCGCCCGGTGACCTCGCCGCCACGTTTACGCTGAACGCGGGGCACGCGGCCGAGCTGATCCGGGCCGGCCTGCCGTACCTGAAGGACTCCGCGGCGGGCTCCTGCGTGATCATCTCCTCGATCACCGGCATGCGCCCCGCGCCACGGACCAACTACGCGGTGGCCAAGGCCGCCGAGATCCACCTGGCCGCCACGGCCGCCATGGAACTGGCGCCCGACGGCATCCGGGTGAACGCGGTCAGCCCCGGCTCCATCATGTTCCCCGGCGGCGGCTGGGACCAGTTCCGCGCCGAGAACCCGCACGAGTTCGCCACGTTCCTGGCCACCCAGTTCCCGCTGGGGCGGCTGGGGCGCCCGGAGGAGGTGGCGGACGTGGTCGCGTTCCTGGTGTCCCCGCGGGCTTCCTGGATCACCGGGGCCAACATCGTGGTGGACGGCGGACAGGGCTATCCGAGCGCCCGCCGCTTCGGCACGCTGTGACCAAGGCCGCGTGATTGCCTTTCTCGTCCCCGGGACGGCCGCCGCCGCAGCCGCCTGACGTATTCATGAATAATAGCGCCGAAGCCGGGAGAAACCGGCTTTTCCGGCTTAGCCAGGCCGCCGGGCAAATGCGGCTGCCGGTTGCGCTTGCCGGGCGCTTGAAGCCGTGAGAAAGTGCGTTTACTTGCACGTTTAGGCGGCCTTGGCCGGGGAATACCATTTGCCCGCTCGTCATGGAAGCCCTGGTTTTAAACATTTGTGATAGCGCGCTTCGCAGATCCTTGACCGGTTGATTGACGGGTTGCTAGATTCCCCCGGCGGGGGTATTTCGCATAATGGCGGGATGCCCGCCCTTGCCATGGGCGAGGGCAATTTCCCGCAGTCGGCCTTACGGGGAGGAGACGACGTGCGAAATCGCTTGACGAGAGCCCGCGGCTGGGCGTGGAAGCTGGCCATCCCGGCAGCGGCCCTGGGCGTGGCGGTCAACCTGGGGATGACCGGCCCGGCTTCGGCGACCGGGACCGGGGCGGGCGGGGGGCACCACCTGACGGGTGCCATCGCCCCGGCCAGGGTCAACCTCCTGGACTGCAACGGCTGGAGCCCGAAGTACAAGCCGGCGGCCACGGCCATGCGGATGCGCTGCACGGACTTCCACGGCGCGCGTTACGACGGGCAGTTCCAGCGCTTCTACGACAACGGGCACTACGTGGGCCACGACGAGCCGAGCGTGAAGTTCATCTCCTCGCTCCCGGGCTCGGGCAACACCATGGACTACGTGGTGCGCCTGCCGAAGGATCCGCACAAGGCGCCGACCGCCCGTGGCACCAGGACCGACTATGGCGAGTTGAGCGTCGCGCCCTGGTTCGGCCTGCCCATGTGCGACCCGCACTCCTACCCGCAGAACCCGTGCACGCCGGACAGCGACACCAACTCCGGGGCGATCAGCAACCCGGCCGACGCGGGCTCGGCCTTCATGGAGCTGCAGTTCTACCCGCCCGGGTTCACCCCGTTCATCGACAACGTGAGCTGCAGCAGGTCGCAGTGGTGCTCGGCGCTGAACATCGACAGCGCCGAGTGCACGTTCGGCTTCGCATCCTGCAACACCAACTGCGAGGAGCCGGTCAACTTCTCCTACCTGCAGACCAACGGCATCCCGCCGGGCTCGCCCGCGCCGCAGGACCCGAGCACCAAGACACTGCTGGGCAACGGCAAGACGCTCAAGATGAACCCCGGTGACGTGCTCAGGGTGTCGATCAGCGACCCGCCGGGAGGTTTCACCACCAAGATCCAGGACCTCACCACCGGCCATACCGGGTTCATGCAGGCGAGCGCCAAGAACGGGTTCGCCGATACGAACATGTCCGACTGCTCCGGCAACCCGTTCACCTGGCACGCCGAGTACGGCACGGCCAAGAAGCAGAACCAGGTGCCGTGGGCCGCGCTCGAGGGCGGCGTGCTGATGGAACAGGAGATCGGCCACGGCGAGTCGTGTGGCCGGCTGATCGGCAAGCAGACGGTCCACACCAGCTACAGCAACGGCAGCTCCTACACCGACACGCATGTCTTCCAGACCTGCGGCGGCGGGATGGAAGGCCGGGGCAAGAACGGTGAGGGCCCGTGCAACCTGACCACGGGCGTGTGCAAGAACTCGGAGACCCAGGGGAAGAACGGCCCGGTCCGGTGCACGTCGGCCACCACCAACTGCGAGTTCTCCGACGGGTTCTGCCTGCCGAAGGGGACCAGGCAGGTCACGATCAGCGGCCAGCCCGGCAAGGAGTTCGAGCGGGTGGCCACCTGCGTCCAGAACCAGTTCGAGAACGGTGACCTCGACTTCGACGGCACCGCGTATCGCAAGGACTGGCCGAACGGTTCCGCGCGGTTCCCGCAGACGTTCCGCTACCTGGGCCCGTTCACCAACGGGCACGCCTACGCGCAGATTCAGTTCGAGTCCAACGTCGCGGCGTCGGAGAACCTCTGCGACATCGGCACCGGCACCGGGTGCACGGCCCCGCCGACCGGGGGCGCGGGCTTCTACCCGTTCTGGACGCTGACCAACAGGCAGAAGCTGAAGGGAGTGACCGGGCGCGGCGCGTGCATCTGGAACTTCGGCAACGTCATCGCCGGGGTCACCACCCGCAAGTTCGGCAGGGACGCGGAGTACGGCACCCCTGACGTCGCCAGGTTCGGCGGGACCCTCACCAGCAAGGTCCTGAACAACCCGGCGCTGGCGAAGGACTGCAAGCCGGTTACCTGACCGCGGGTCCGCGGCTCTCAGCCTGCCCGGCGGCCGGGATCCCGGCCGCCGGGCAGGTCCGGCCTTCAACTCTGCGTAATTGGATAACTCCCGTGCGCCATGAGGGCTGGTGGGCTTATCTTCCAGGTGGGCCTCGGGGGTGTTGCGCCGGAGGCTGGCGGGCTTGCCTTCCGGATGGGCCCGGGTGTTGCGCCTTAAGGCTGGCGGGCTTGCCTTCCAGGTGGGCCCGGGTGTTGCGCCTAGGGCTGGCGGGCTTGCCTTCCAGGTGGGCCGGGGAATTGCGCCAAGGGGGACGCATGCGGTCGTTAGCGTGCAAGCCGGCGCGCGGGAACTGGATCTGGCTGGGCGGAGCGCTGTGCGCGGTCGCGGTGCTGGCCGGTGTCGCGGTGGACATCGCGGTCGGCGGGCCGGCCGGCCAGGCGGCGCGGGGCACCTCGCTAGGCACGGCGCCAGGCACGGCGCGGGCGCCGGGCGGCCGCCCGGCGACGAGCGCCCCGGGTGCCGGGACGGGAAGCGGCGGCGGGCTGGGCGGCCGGTCCGCGCCCGCGGGCCCGGGTAGCGGCGCCTACCTCGCGGGAACGTCGGCGGTGGCGGTGTTCTATGACCCCGGCCGCGCGGTGGGCGGCTGCGAGCTGGGCCCGTTCCCGGCCGGCGGCCGCTACGCGAGCCTGCCGCCGGAGCGGTTCGGCCACAGCGCCGCCTGTGGCAGCTACGTCACCGTGCAGGGCCCCCGCGGCCAGGTGCGGGCCGAGGTCGTGGACCTGTGCCCGGGCTGCGCCGCCACCATGATCAACCTGAGCCGCGCGGCCTTCAGCGTCGTCGCCGACCCCGAGCCTGGCTCCGCCCGGGTCAGGTACTGGCCGCTGGACAACCCGCCGCTGCCCGGCCCGCTCATCCTGCACCTCGGCCGGAGCCGCACCGGGCTGCCCACGCTCCAGGTCCGCCGGCACGGCAACCCCCTGGCCACGGTGGCCATGGCCGTTCCGGGCGCGACCGCCCCGCTCTGGCACGATTTCAGCCTGGGCGACAACGGCATCTGGGTGGCCCGCAGCGAGCTGGGCCGTGGCCCGTTCAACATCCGGATCGCCGACACCCACGGCCATCGGGTCGTGATCGACAGGGTCACGCTCCGCCCCGGCCGGGTGATCCGCACCCGGACGTGGATGTACGGCCACGGGACACCGCAGGCCGGCTGAGCCCGCCGCAGCCCCGGCTCAGATCAGCTTCCAGGCCTCGGTGAGCACGCTGCGCAGGATCTGCTCCATCTCGTCGAAGTGCTCCTGGGTGCAGGTCAGCGGGGGAGCGAGCTGGATCACCGGGTCACCGCGGTCGTCGGCGCGGCAGATCAGCCCGGCGTCGTACAGGGCGTGCGACAGGAAGCCGCGCAGCAGCCGTTCCGACTCCTCGTCGGTGAACGTCTGCCTGGTCGTCTTCTCCTTGACCATCTCGATCCCGTAGAAGTAGCCATCGCCGCGCACATCACCCACGATGGGCAGGTCGCTGAGCTTCGCCAGGGTGCTACGGAACGCGTCCTCGTTCGCCCGGACGTTCCCGAGCAGGTCCTCCTTCTCGAACACGTCGAGGTTGGCGAGCGCGACCGCGGCCGACACCGGGTGGCCGGCGAACGTGACCCCGTGCAGGAAGGTCGCGGGCCCGTCGCTGAACGGCTCCATCAGCCGGTCGCTCACGAGCATGCCGCCGAGCGGTGCGTAGCCCGACGTGACGCCCTTGGCGAAGGTGATCACGTCCGGCTGGTAGCCGTAGCGCTGCGAGCCGAAGTAGTAGCCCAGCCGGCCGAACGCGCAGATGACCTCGTCTGAGACCAGCAGGATCCCGTAACGGTCACAGATCTCCCGGACCCGGGGGAAGTAGCCGGGCGGCGGCGGGAAGCAGCCGCCGGAGTTCTGCACCGGCTCCAGGTAGACGGCGGCCACCGACTCCGGGCCCTCCCGGAGGATCGCGCGCTCGATCTCGTCCGCGGCCCACCGGCCGAACGCGGTCACGTCCTCGGCCACGAAGCCCGGGGCACGGTAGAAGTTGGTGTTCGGCACCCGCACCCCGCCGGGCGGCAGCGGCTCGAAGGGCGTCTTGATGTCCGGCAGCCCGGTGATCGCCAGCGCGCCCATGGACGTGCCGTGATAGGCGATATCCCGGCTGAGCACCTTGTACCTGCCGGGCTGCCCGATGGTCTTGAAGTACTGCTTGGCCATCTTCCACGCCGACTCGACGGCCTCGGAGCCGCTGGTGGTGAAGAAGACCCGGTTCAGGTCGCCGGGGGCGAGCGCGGCCAGCCGCTCGGCAAGCTCGATGGCCCGCGGGTGGGCGTAGGACCACAGCGGGAAGTAGGCAAGTTCGGCGGCCTGGCGGGCGCCCGCCTCGGCGACCTCGGTCCTGCCGTGCCCGATCTGGCTGACGAACAGCCCGGACAGGCCGTCCAGGTAGCGCTTGCCCCGGGTGTCGTAGACGTACTGGCCGGATCCGCGCACGATCACCGGCACGTCGTTGCCCTGGTAGGACGACATGCGGGTGAAGTGCAGCCACAGGTGCCGGCGCGCCCTGGCCTCCAGCGAGTCGGAGGCGAGGTCGGCGGTGTGGTCACTGGTCATCGGGTCCCCCAGCTGTAGGTCTGCTTACGGAGTTTGAGGTAGACGAAGGTCTCGGTGCTGGTCACGCTCGGCACGCCGCGCACCCGGCTGAGGATCTCCAGCAGGTGGTCGTCGTCCTCGCAGACCACCTCCACGAGGATGTCGAACGACCCCGAGGTGATCACCACGTAGTCGATCTCGTCTATGTGCGCGAGATGGTCGGCGACCCGCTCGAGGTCACCCTCGCACTTGATGCCGATCATGGTCTGGCGGCGGAAGCCCAGCGTCATCGGGTCGGTGACGGCCACGATCTGCATGACCCCGCCGTCGATGAGCCGCTGCACCCGCTGCCGCACCGCGGCCTCGGACAACCCCACCGCCTTGCCGATCGCCGCGTAGGACCGCCGTCCGTCTTGCTGTAGCTGCTCGATGATCAGCTTGGAGACGTCATCGAGAACCACCCGGGCGGAGGCGGTACGGGCCCGGCCGCGGCGGCCCGCGGCGACGGGGATGACGGCAGTCCCAGGCGTATGAGCCATGCGGTCGCCTCCTTCGCAAGGCAATCGTGCCATGCCCGGGGGTGCTGTCAACTGATTTAGTCGAAACTAATGCTATCTGCTACGGAATCACTTGTGAACGCTTCCAATGTCTGCCAAGGTCGGACACGTGGCCAGTCAGGTATTGAGCAACTTCATCAACGGTGAGTACGCCGCCGCGGCCGGCCAGACCAGCGCGGTCGTCGACCCCAGCACCGGCGAGGAATACGCGCGGGCTCCGGTGTCCGGGCCGGACGACGTCGAGGCCGCGCTCGGCGCCGCGGCGGGCGCCTTCGAGGGCTGGCGGGACACCCCTCCCGCGGAGCGGAGCCTGGCACTGCTGCGGATGGCGGACGCGACGGCGGCGCGGGCCGGGGAGATCGTCGCGGCGGAATGCCGCAACACCGGCAAGCCGGTGGGCATCACGATGGACGAAGAGATCCCGCCCCTGGTGGACGAGCTGCGGTTCTTCGCCGGCGCGGCACGGATCGCACACGGCACCTCGGCCGGTGAGTACCTGGCGGGGCACACCTCGGTGCTGCGCCGCGAGCCGGTGGGAGTATGCGCCCAGGTCACGCCCTGGAACTACCCGATGATGATGGCGGTGTGGAAGTTCGCCCCGGCGATCGCCGCCGGGAACACGGTGGTGCTCAAGCCGTCGGACACCACTCCGGTGACCACGCTGCTGCTGGCCGAGATCGCCGCCGAGTTCCTGCCCGCCGGGGTGTTCAACGTGGTCTGCGGCACCGCCGACACCGGCCGGGCGCTGGTCTCGCACGACATACCGCGGATGGTGTCGATCACCGGCTCGGTGCGCGCGGGCATGGAGGTCGCCCGGGCCGCGGCCGACGGGCTCAAGCGGGTGCACCTGGAACTCGGCGGCAAGGCACCGGTGATCGTGTTCGACGACGCCGACGTGGCGGCCACGGCGGCGGGCATCGCCCCGGCGGCGTACTTCAACGCGGGCCAGGACTGCACGGCGGCCACCCGGGTGCTGGCCGGGCCCGGCATCGCCGCCGACCTGACCGACGCGCTCGCCGAGCAGGCGGCCAAGACCACCGTGGGCGGCCTGGACGTGCCCGGCGCGGATTACGGCCCGCTGAACAACCCCAACCAGCTCGCCCGGGTGGAGGGGTTCCTGGCCCGCCGTCCCGGCCACGCGCGGGTGGTCACCGGCGGCACCCGGGTGGGGGAGCGCGGCTACTGCTTCGCGCCCACCGTCGTGGCCGGGCTGCACCAGGACGACGAGATGATCCAGGAAGAGATCTTCGCACCCGTCATCACCGTGCAGCGGTTCGGCGACGAGTCCGAGGCGCTGCGCTGGGCGAACGGGGTGAAGTACGGGCTGGCCGCCAGCGTGTGGACGAAGGACCACGGCCGGGCGATGCGGATGGCCAGGCAACTGGACTTCGGGGCGGTCTGGATCAACACCCACATCCCGTTCGTGTCCGAGATGCCGCACGGCGGCTTCAAGCACTCCGGCTACGGCAAGGACCTGTCGGTGTACGGATTCGAGGACTACACCCGGATCAAGCACGTGATGAGCTATCTGGGCGAGTGACGTCGCCTGCTCGCTGGGCGTAACTCAATGAATCGCGTGCGGGGAGGTCGGGGCCGGCGGCTCCGGGCGCCGCGGGGTGATCCAATAGAGGGGCGCTCCTGGCGTGGCGGAGCGCACCCGCGGCCAGAAGCGAAGGAACGCCCATGAGCCTTGACCCCGCGACCGCCGATCAGCTCCGCAGCGCGCTGGCCACCGTGGCGGCCATCCCGGTGACACCGTTCGGCCCGGACGGGCAGGTGGACTGGGATGCCCACGACCGGGTGATCCGGCGCATGGTGGACGCCGGTGCCGGGCTGATCACGCCGAACGGGAACACCGGCGAGTTCTATGCGCTCACCGCCGCCGAGGCGCGGCACGCGACCGAGTCGGCGGTGGCGGCGGCCGGCGGCACCGGGGCCGGGCCCCGCGCCGACGTGCTCGCCGGGGTGGGGCACGACCTGCCCGGCGCGATCGAGGCCGCGCAGCACGCCCGCGATCACGGGGTGCGCATGATCATGGTGCACCAGCCGGTCGGCCCGTATGTGTCCGCGGCGGGCTGGCTGGAGTACCACCGGGTCATCGCCGGGGCCCTGCCCGACCTGGGCGTGGTGCTCTACATCAGGGACCCGAGGATCGGGGCACGGCACATCCGGCTGCTCGGCGACCTGTGCCCCAACGTGATCGCGGTCAAGTACGGCATCAGGGACCCGGTCCAGTTCGCGTCGGTGGCCAGGGACGCGGGCCTGGACCGGTTCACCTGGCTGGCCGGGCTGGCCGAGCTGACCGCGCCGGCCTGCTGGGTGTCGGGAGCCCGCGGGTTCACCTCCGGCCTGGTGAACGTGGCGCCGTCGCTGGCGCTGTCCATGCTGGAATCGCTGCGCGGCGGGGACACCGACGGCGCCATGAAGGCGTGGGAGGCCTGCCGGCCGTTCGAGGAACTGCGCGCCGCCGACTCCTCGGCGGACAACGTGAGCGTGGTCAAGGAGGCGCTGGCCCAGCTCGGGCTGTGCCGGCCGGACGTGCGGCCGCCCAGTCACCGGGTGCCGGCGGAGGTGCGCGGCCAGATCGCCCAGATACTGGCCGGCTGGGGCCTGTCCGCGGGCGAGGGGGACCGCTGATGCGGAAGACGCCGGAGACGCTGCGCAGCGCGGGCTGGTTCGGGCCGAGCAGCCTGCGGTCGTTCAGCCACCGGTCGCGGATGCGGCAGCTCGGGGTGGACGCGTCCGAGCACCAGGGCAAGCCGGTGATCGCCATCCTCAACACCTGGTCCGAGCTGAACCCGTGCCACATGCACCTGCGGGAGCGCGCGGAGCAGGTCAAGCGGGGCGTGTGGCAGGCGGGCGGCTTCCCGGTGGAGTTCGGCGTGTCCACGCTGTCGGAGACCTACTGCAAGCCGACCCCGATGATGTACCGGAACCTGCTGGCCATCGAGGCCGAGGAGACGCTGCGCTCCTACCCGGCCGACGGCGCGGTGCTGATGGGCGGCTGCGACAAGACCACGCCCGGGCTGATCATGGGCGCCGCGAGCGCCGGGCTGCCGGCCATCTACGTCCCCGCCGGGCCGATGCTCCGGGGCAACTACCGGGACCAGCCGGTGGGCAGCGGCACCGACCAATGGAAGTTCTGGGACGACTACCGGGCCGGGCTGATCGGCGACTGCGAGCTGGCCGACCTGGAACGCGGCATCGCCCGCTCGCCCGGCCACTGCATGACCATGGGTACCGCGTCCACCATGACCTCCTCCGCCGAGGCGCTCGGCATGACGCTGCCCGGCGCCGCGTCCATCCCGGCGCCCGACTCGGCCCACTACCGGATGGCGGCGGCGAGCGGGCGCCGGATCGTGGAGATGGTCTGGGAGGACCTGACCCCGGCGGACATCCTCACCCGGGAGGCGTTCGAGGACGCCGTCGCCGCCGTGCTCGCGCTGGGCGGCTCCACGAACGCGGTGATCCACCTGATCGCGATGGCCGGGCGGTGCGGGGCCGGGCTGACGCTCGACGACTTCGACGCCACCTCCCGCCGGATCCCGGTGCTGGCGAACATCCGCCCCACCGGCGCCTACCTGATGGAGGACTTCTACTACGCCGGCGGCCTGCCCGCGCTGCTTGCCCAGCTCAGCCGGGTACCAGGTGCCCTGCACACCGGCCGGGTCACCGCCAACGGCCGGACCCTCGGCGAGAACCTCGCCGGGGCGCAGGTGTGGAACCCCGACGTGATCAGGCCCGCCGACGCCGCCCTGTCCGCCGACGGCGGGCTGGCCGTGCTGCGCGGCAACCTGGCACCCGATGGCGCGGTCATCAAGCCGCTCGCCGCCGAGCCTCACCTGCTGGCGCACACCGGGCCCGCCGTGGTCTTCGACAGCTACTCCGAGATGCAGGAGCGGATCGACGACCCGGCGCTGCGCGTCACCCCCGACTCGGTGCTTGTGCTGCGCGGCGCGGGGCCGCGCGGCGGGCCGGGCATGCCCGAGTACGGGATGCTGCCGATCCCCAGGTACCTGCTGGCCCAGGGGGTCAGGGACATGGTCCGGATCTCCGACGCGCGGATGAGCGGGACCAGCTACGGCGCCTGCGTGCTGCACGTGGCGCCCGAGGCATGGGTGGGCGGGCCGCTCGCGCTGGTCCGCAGCGGCGACCCGATCACCCTGAACGTGGCCGAGCGGGTACTGCGGATGGAGGTGGACGACGGTGAGCTGGCCCAGCGCCGTGCCGCCTGGCAGCCACCGCCGCCCAGGTTCGGGCGCGGCTACGGCGCCCTGTTCAGCGAGCAGGTCACCCAGGCCAACGAGGGCTGCGACTTCGAGTTCCTGGCCCGTCCCGGTGCCACCGCGAACCCGGAGCCCGACCCCCAGTAGCCTGGCTCGCCGCGCCCGGGCCGGGCTGGTCGCGCCCGGGCCGGGCTGGTCGCCCCCGGGCCGGGCTTGCTGGGCGGCTGGGCACCGATGAGTTTCATCCGGTGCTGCGGTCAGCACTGCTGGCATGCGCCCCATGGGCGCCGGGCTGCCAGCGCGGAAGGGAGCAATCATGGGACAGCCGGTGGTGCACTTCGAGATCATCGGGAAAGATCCGGCGAAACTGCGGAGCTACTTCGGCGGACTGTTCGGCTGGGAGTTCGACACCAGCTCCCCGGTCGCCGAAGCGGTGTCGGAGCCGCTGAACTACGGCTTCGTGAACCGCATCACGGCCAGCGACGGGACCGGGATCCCGGGCGGCGTCGGCGGCGGGCCGGGCTACGACAGCCATGTGCTGTTCTACGTCGGCGTTCCCGATGTCGAGGCCGCGTTGCAGAAGGCTGAGCGCCTCGGCGGCAAGCGCCGGATGGGACCCGAGCGGGCGCCGACGGGCCTGGTGGTGGGCCACTTCACCGACCCCGAGGGCAACGTGATCGGCGTCGCCGGGCCCGCCTGACCGGGCGGGCAGGTGCCGCGTCCTCGCCGGGGCGACCGCGTAGTGTTGGCTGGCGTGCCAACGATCCTCATCACCGGCGCGGCCGGCCGGATCGGGACCATGCTGCGGCCGCGGCTGGCCCGCCCGGACCGGACCCTGCGCCTGCTGGACATCGCCGACCTGACCGCCGGGCCCGCGGAGGAGGTGGTCCGCGCCTCGGTCACCGACATGGCCGCGATGACCGCCGCCTGCCGCGGCGCCTCGGCCGTGATCCACCTGGCGAGCATCGCCGACGAGGCCTCCTGGCAGGAAATCCTCCAGCTCAACATCCAGGGCACGTACGTGGCCTTCGAGGCGGCGCGCCGGGCGGGCGTGCCGCGGGTGATCTTCGCGTCGTCCAACCACGCCGTCGGGTTCTCGCCGCGGGAGAGCTTCCCGGTGCCCGACTACGGCTTCCCCGCACCGGACACCTACTACGGCGTGGGCAAGGTGGCGGGCGAGGGCCTGGCCGCCCTCTACCACCACCGGTACGGCCTGGACACGATCTGCATCCGCATCCTGAGCTGCTTCGACAAGCCGCGCAGCGCCCGGTCGCTGTCCACCTGGCTGTCCCCCGACGACGCCGGCCGGCTGTTCGAGGCGTGCCTGACCACGCCGGACCCCGGGTTCCGGGTGGTCTTCGGCGTCTCGGCGAACACCCGCGGCGGCTGGGTCAGCCTCCGGGAGGCGGAGGCGCTCGGCTACCGGGCCCAGGACGACGCCGAGTCGCTCCGCGACGAGGTGATCGCCGAGTTCGGCGAGCCCGACCCGGCGGACCCGGTGTTCCGCTACCTCGGCGGTGAGTTCACCCTGCCGGACCTGGACGCCGAGATCCCCGGCGGCTGCTGAGCCACGGCGGCCGAGCGTGCGCGCCTGGGCGAACCTCTACCCGTGGGACGTGGACGGCGATCCGGCGGCGCCGGACCGGATCGCCGGCCTGGGCCTGGACGGGGTGACCCTGGCCGCCGCCTACCACGCGGTGCGGGCGGTGGCCCCGTTCCACCCGCGGCACCGGATCGTCACCAGGAACGCCGCGGTCTACTACCGCGCCGACCCGGCCCGGTGGCGGGGGACCGCGTCGCGGCCCGCCCGGCTGCGGCCCGCGGTGTCCCGGCCGGCCGGCTCGTTCGAGCGGGCCGCCGCCGCGCTGCGCGCCCGTGGCCTGGCGGTGACCGCGTGGGCGGTGATCACCCACAACGACAGGCTGGCCGCGGCGGTGCCGTCCGCCGCCGTGCGCAACGCGTTCGGCGACGCCTACCCGTGGGCGCTGTGCCTCGCCTCGCCCGCCGTCCGGGAGTACGCGGTCTGCCTCGCCAGCGAGGTCGCGGCGCTGGCGGAGGCCGGTGCCGTCGAACTCGAGGCCTGCGGCTGGTACGGCGTCGAGCACCTGAGCGCGCACGACAAGACGGCGGGCGCGGCCGACGGCGCGGCGCAGTGGCTGCTTTCCGTGTGCTTCTGCGCCGCGTGCCGCCGGGAGTACGCGGCCGCCGGCGCGGACCCGGCCTGGCTGGCCGCCCGCGTCCGCGCCGCCGTGGACTTGCCCGGGGACGCGGCGCTGCCCGGGGAGGCGGCCGGGGTCCTGGCCGGCGTCCGGGCGGCCCTCGCGACCAGGTTCCAGCGCGAGGTGGTCGCGGCGGCCCGGGACGCGGCGCCGGGCAAGCCGGTCTACCTGCACGTCCACCCCAGCCCGCGGGCGACGGGGGCGAATCCGGGATGCGAGCCCGGCGCGCTGGCCGGGGCGGCCGGGATCGTGCTGTCCTGCTGGGACCCGGGGACCGCGCCGGCCCTGATCGCGCAAGCGGCGGCGATGGCACCCGACGGCACCGGCATCGCCGCGTCACTGCTGGCGGTCACCGGCCTCGGCGGGAATCCGGCGACGCTGCCCGCCCAGGCCGCCGCGGCGCGCGCGGCCGGTGCCACCGAATTGCGGCTCTACCACGCCGGGCTCGCCTCGGCGGCCGACCTCGCCGCGATCGGCCACCTCTGCTCCGCCCGTGCCTGAGGCGGCTCACCACCCGGCCCGCGCCGGCGGGCCCGGCGGACGGCAGCCTGTGCGCGGTCAACCTGGCGGCGGGGATCCGGGCGGCCCGGCGGCCGGGCCCGGGTTCGCCGCACCCGGGCCCGAGCCCGCGCGCCAGGCGCTGACGCTCAGCAACGCCAGCAGGGCGACATGCAGCGAGGTGCGCGACTCGGCCGAGTCCAGGCTCACCCCGAGAATGCGCTCGATGAGCCGCAGCCGCTCGTAGAAGGTGGGCCGGGCCAGGTGCGCCCGGCCCGCCGCGGCCGCCTTGTTGCCGCCCTCGGCCAGGTACGCGCCGAGCACCTTGGTCAGCCCGGTGCCGTGCGCCTGGTCGTGGGCGATCAGCGGGCCGAGTTCCCGGTCCACGAACGTGGTCAGCCGTGCGTCGTCGCCGAGCAGGTGCAGCAGGCCGCGCAGCCGAAGGTCGGCCAGCCGGTAGTAGGGGCGGCCCCGGCCCGCCGACGGCGAGGCGGCCACCGCGTCGGCGACCTGCTGCGCCTCCAGCAGCGACCGGCGCGCCTCGGCCAGCGTCGCCGCCGCCGACCCGGCCCCGATCACCGGGCCGCCGCCGGGCAGCCGCTGCCGTGCCGCGGTGCACACCGCGGTCAGCACCGCGTCCGGGTCCGCGCCGCGGTCCGCCGACAGCAGCGCGCCGACCCCGGCCTCGCCGAGCGAGCCGACGAGCGCGGGGACCCGCTCGCGGCGGCAGGCGTCGGCGAGCGCGTCGGCCACCTCGAGCACCCGGGCGTGCGCGGGCAGCCCGCGGCTGCCCTGGCGGAAGGCGGCCACCAGGGTGAGCAGCCGCCTCCCGGTGACCTGGACCCCGAGGGCCCGGGCCCGGGCCGCCGCCTCATCCAGGTCGGCGTAGGTCCCGGCCACGATCGCGCCGATCAGCGTGGTGTGCGCCTGCCGTTCCAGGCTCTCGTGCTGCCGGGTGAGCAGCCGGGCCAGCGCGAGCGCTGTCGCGGTGCGCTCCACCAGCACCACATCCCCGGGAGCCGGGGAGCCGCCGCAGGCCAGGATGACCCGGCCCCAGTCCTCGCCCCGGGCCCCGGCCATGGTGACCAGCCAGCCGGACGGCTCGTCGTACCCGGTCCGCCCGGTCAGCGCGACGGCGCGGGAGCGGGCCTCGAAGCCGTCGAGCAGCGCCGCCGGGTCGGCCGCGGCGGGCTCGCAGGCGAGCACGCGATGCGACAGGTCCTCCAGGATCACCGGCCGGCCCGCCAGCAGGGCCGCCTGCCGGAGGATCTCCCCGGGGCCCGCGCCCGCCACCGCCAGGTCGGTGAACACCTCGTGCAGCCGGGCCGAGGCGCGCAGCTGGTCAAGCTGGCCGTCGATGATCCGGGCGTGCACCGCCTCGGTGATCTCGACGAACGGGACCTCCTGGCCGAACACGATCAGCGGCAGCTCACGCGACTCGGCGGCGGCGACGAACCCGCCCGGCAGCCCGCCGGTGTACCGGCGGCCAAGCTCGACGGCGATGGCGCTCACCCCCACCGCGGCCAGGTCGGCGACGTAGGCGTCAAGCAGCGGGCCCTCGTCCGGCAGGGCGATGCCCGTGGTCAGCACCAGCTCGCCGCCGCGCAGCAGCCGGGCCGCGTCGGCCAGCTCGATCGCGTGCACCCAGCGCACCGGCGTGTCCAGCCGGTGCGCCGCCGCCACCACCCGGGGCCGTCCGTGCCGCACCGGCTCCAGCGCCAGCACCTCCGCCACCGTCGGCAGCATTTCCCCTCCTCCGCACCGATGCCGCCCGCCGCCACCCCGTACCGGTTCGTGATCATGACTTAGGTGGCGTTATAGCCACACCTAAGTCATGATCACGAAGCGGAGCGAAGGGCATGGATTACATGATGTAAGACAACCTGGGTTTTAGCTTACAGAGTGATGGAGTCAAGGTGCCGCTTCGCGCGGGAGACTGGGGCGCATGACTGATCTCGTTAACCGGCACCGCGCCGTGCTGCCCACCTGGATGGGCCTGTATTACGAGCACCCGCTGGAACTGGTCAGCGGCAGCGGCAGCCGGGTCACCGACGCCTCCGGCCGCAGCTACCTCGACTTCTTCTGCGGCATCCTGACCAACATGCTCGGCTACGACCTGCCCGAGGTCCGCGACGCCGTGCAGCGCCAGCTCTCCACCGGCGTCGTGCACACCTCGACCCTGTACCTGATCCGCAGCCAGGTGGAACTGGCCGAGAAGCTGGCCCGGCTGTCCGGCATCTCCGGCGCCAAGGTGTTCTTCACCAACTCGGGCACCGAGGCGAACGAGACCGCGCTGATGCTCGCCACCGTCGCCCGCCAGTCCAACCAGGTGCTCGCGATGCGCGGCAGCTACCACGGCCGCTCGTTCGGCGCCGTCGCGATCACCGGCAACGTGGCGTGGAAGAGCTCCCAGCTCGCCCCGTTCAACGTGCAGTACCTGCACGGCACCGACCGGTACCTGCCCGCGTTCGCCGGCATGTCCGACGCGGAGTACATCGAGGCCTGCGCCGCCGACCTGAAGCACCTGCTCACCGCCGCGACCCCCCGGGACGTGGCGTGCCTGATCGCCGAGCCGATCCAGGGCGTGGGCGGGTTCACCATGGCGCCGGACGGGCTGCTCGGCGCCTACCGCGACCTGCTCGCCGAGCGCGGCGTGCTGTTCATCTCCGACGAGGTGCAGACCGCCTGGGGCCGGACCGGCGAGCACTTCTGGGGGATCGGCGCGCACGGCGTCACCCCCGACATGATCACGTTCGCCAAGGGCCTCGGCAACGGGTTCGCCATCGGCGGCGTGATCGCCCGCGGCGACCTGATGGACGGCGTGCCCGGCAACGGCATCTCCACGTTCGGCGGCAACCCGCTGTCCACCACCGCGGCCAACGCGGCCCTGGACTACGTGCTCGACCACGACCTGCAGCGCAACGCGGCAACGCTCGGCACCATGATCATCGACGGGCTGCGCGAGGCGACCGCCCCGCTGGCCGCGGTCGGCGAGGTGCGCGGCAAGGGCCTGATGTTCGCCGTGGACCTGGTGGACCCGGCCACCGGCGCGCCCAGCCCGGCGCTGGCTACCCGCGCCCTTGAGGAGGCGCGGGAGCGCGGCCTGCTCATCGGCAAGGGCGGGCTGCAGGGCCACGCGCTGCGGATGGCGCCGCCGATGAACATCACCGAGGCCGACGCCAAGGAGGGCATGGGCCTGCTCATCGACGCGCTGCGCGCGGTAGACGCGGGGGCGGCGAAATGAGCGGGCACGCGAGCGACGCGCCGGAGGCGCGGAGAAGCGAGCAAATGAAGCACTGCTCCCACTGGATCGGCGGGCGCCCGTGGGACGGCGCGGCGGAGCGGCGCGGCGACATCTACAACCCGGCCACCGGCCAGGTCACCGGCACCGTGGACTTCGCCTCCGCCACCGTGGTCGGCGACGCGGTCGCCGCGGCCGCCAAGGCCCTCCCCGGCTGGCGCTCCTTTTCCCTGGCCAAACGAACCTCGGTGCTGTTCGCGTTTCGCGAGGCGCTCAACGCCCGCCGGGGTGAGATCGCCGGGCTGGTCAGCGCCGAGCACGGCAAGGTGGCCTCGGACGCGGACGGGGAGGTGGCCCGGGGCGTGGAGGTCGTCGAGTTCGCCTGCGGCATCGGGCACCTGCTCAAGGGCGGCTACTCGGAGAACGTGTCCACCGGCGTGGACGCTTACTCGATCCGCCAGCCGCTCGGCGTGGTGGCCGGGATCACCCCGTTCAACTTCCCGGCCATGGTGCCGATGTGGATGTTCCCGATCGCGCTGGCCTGCGGCAACACGTTCGTGCTGAAGCCGTCGGAGAAGGACCCTTCGGCGTCGCTGCTGCTGGCCAGGCTGCTGGCCGAGGCGGGGCTGCCCGACGGCGTGTTCAACGTGGTGCACGGCGACAAGGAGGCCGTGGACGCGCTGCTCACCCACCCGGACGTGCGCGCGGTGAGCTTCGTCGGGTCCACCCCGATCGCGCGGTACGTCTACGAGACCGGCACCTCGGCGGGCAAGCGGGTACAGGCGCTGGGCGGGGCCAAGAACCACATGGTGGTCCTCCCGGACGCGGACACCGACCTGGCCGCCGACGCGGCGGTGTCGGCCGGGTTCGGCTCGGCGGGCGAGCGCTGCATGGCGGTGTCCGTGCTGGTCGCGGTGGGCTCGGCGGGTGACGAACTGGTCGCCAAGATCGCCGACCGGGTGCACGGGCTGCGGGTCGGCCCGGGCACCGACGAGCGGTCCGAGATGGGCCCGCTGGTCACCGGCGCGCACCGGGACAAGGTCGCCTCCTACCTGGACACCGGGGTGAAGGAGGGCGCCACCCTGGCGGTGGACGGCCGGATGCACCCGGTGATCGGCGGCGACGCCGACGGCTTCTGGCTCGGCCCGAGCGTGCTCGACCACGTCACGCCGGAGATGAGCTGCTACCGGGACGAGATCTTCGGGCCGGTGCTCTCCGTGGTCAGGGTTCCCAGCTACGCCGATGCGGTGCGGCTGGTGAGCGAGAACCCCTACGGCAACGGGGTGGCGATCTTCACCAACGACGGGGGAGCGGCCCGCCGGTTCGTGTCCGAGGTCGAGGTCGGCATGGTCGGCGTCAACGTGCCGATCCCGGTGCCGATGGCCTACTACTCCTTCGGCGGGTGGAAGTCGTCGCTGTTCGGCGACACCCACATCTACGGCACCGAGGGCGTCCACTTCTACACCAGGGGCAAGGCGGTCACCTCGCGGTGGCTTGACCCCAGCCACGGCGGGGTCAGCCTCGGCTTCCCGGTTAACAAGTAACCCAGACAGCACCGCGGGCCCCGGGGGATAAGCCCCGGGGCCCGCGTATGTCACGGGCGATGCGAGCCTCAGGCGGCCGCGCTGAACACCGGGTAGTACCCGCCGGACTGGCCGGACGCGGTGGGGTGGTAGGAGTCGCCGAGGTTGAACCAGTCCACCGAGTGCAGCCAGCTACTCGAGTCGCAGATCTCATGCCCGCTGAAGGCCGACCGGACCTCGGCGTAGGCGAAACCGGCCCGCCCCGCGGCGGCCTGGATCACCGAGTCGAGCACGTCCGCGCCGCCGTCCAGCGCGGTGCGCTTGGTGGTGCTCAGGCCGATGCAGCCCGACGATCGCGCCAGGTCATAGAACTCGGGGTAGCCCGTCACGACCACCCGGGCCCCGGGCGAGCGCACCGAGATGTCCTGGAACAGGGTGTTGAGATTTGCGGGGAGCTGCGTCTGCGCCTGATTCTCGGCATTGTTGATCGCATTGACGCAGGCGCTGTCGGAGCCGAGCACACAGGTGATCATGACGTTCTCGAAGCCCACGTCGTTGCCGCCGATCGTGACGGACACCAGCGTCGTGGCGGACGACAGGGCCGAGATCTGATTGTTGATCACATCGGTGGTGGTGGCGCCGGCGCAGGCCACGAACGCGAACGAGGCCGGGTGGTTCGCGTTGGCCCACAGCTGCGGGTAGGCGCCCGCGCTGCGGTCGCAGGACCCGCCGGAGTAGTTGCCCGCCCCCAGGCCGGAGGCGTAGGAGTCGCCCAGCGCCACATAGTTCACGGCGGCGCTGGCGGGTGCGGCGGTGAGCAGGAGGGCCAGGGCCGCCGTGCACGCGGTGGCGGCGGCGAGGGCGAGCCGGACGGGACGGGCGAGGTGGCGCGGGCGGGACGAGGTGCGGGGCTCCGACAAGTTCTCCTCCACGGCGGAGAGCGGCTAGTTAACTTCCAAGTAACATCGCCGGGTAACCGCGTCAAGACCGGCAGCGATGTTCGTCGCCGGCGCCCCGTGCCCGGTGCGCTACACTCAATTCCGGCTGTTTCGCCGCCACCGGCACGGGGGGTGACCGCAGCGTGGAGAAGTGGGAGCTCCTGCTCGAGGAGTTGCGCGAGGAAATTACCTTGCGTGAGCGGGAACTCGACCTGCTGCACAAGATCGACTTGGGTCTGCTCGCTTCTGACCGGTCGGCGCAGGACATTTTCGAGTTCATCGTCAAGGGCACGCAGGAGCTGCTGCACTCGAATCACACCACGATTCTGATGCGGCGAAGCACGTTCCTCGAGCCGACGTATTCGAATTTAACCTCGGTCGTCGGGCAGCGGGTCCCGATCTCGGAGTCGATAACCGGCCTGTGCCTGGAAGCCGACGAGACGATCAACATCCGGGATATCACTAAGAGCCCGCACCTGGACAGGTACGCGCCGCTGCGCGGCTACGAGGGCCCGCCGATGCACAGCCTGCTGGCCACCCCCATCCGGATCGAGGGCACCCCGGTGGGCGTGCTGAACGCCGAGAGCACGGCGCCCGGGGCGTTCAGCGCGGTGCACGAGCGGGTCGCCGCCGCCGTCGCCGCCCAGGTCGCCATCGCGTTGCAGCGGACCCAGACGCTGGACAGCACGGTGCTCTTCGCGGACCTGGACCGGCTGATCATCGGCGACGAAGAGGACGGCCAGCTGGGCGGCGACCAGGAGGCCATCCTGAACGCCGACCCCATCCAGATCGCGCTGGTACGGGTCATGGCCGCGCTGCAGCGGCTCGAGCATGTCGAGCACGAGCGGGCCGACATCATGTTCAAGCGCGGCGAAACCGAGCTGGAGATCGTGCACAGCACGGACATGGCGGACGTGGGGCTGCTGGTTCCCATCGGGGACTCGGTCAGCGGGCGCGCCCTCCGGGAGCGGAAGACCATCATCGTCGGGGACGTCACCAAGGACGAGGAGTATCAGCTCGCGGGCCGGTCGATCCGCAGCGAGATAGCGGTGCCGATCATCTTCGGCGGGAACATCCCCATCGGTGTCCTCAACGTCGAGAGCGAGGAACAGGACGCCTTCTACGGCTTTTATCAGGTCGTGCTCGAAAGCTTCGCGGAGAAGATCAAGACCCTGCTCGCCTTCGCCAAGCTGCGGGCAGACGTCACAGAGGCGCTCGAGATGCGCAGCGCCAACGATCTGCTCGTCGCCGTGGGCGACCAGGCCAGTCACATGGTGCACCGGCTGAACGGCACGGTCGGCGCGATGCGTATCAGGATCCTTGAGCTCCAGGACATGTGCAGCACCGGCACCCTGGAGACGGGCGATTTCCTGGACGGCGCCCTGGCCGCGTTGCTGGACCTCGCGGAACGCACCCTGCGCATGCCCGACGAGGTAACCGAGCAACTCGGCCAGGACGGCTCAAGGGTCGACGTCAACGACTGCGTGCGGCGGGCCCTCGACAAGGTCGAGCCGGGCAAGAACGTGCGGGTCGTGGCGGACCTGCAGGAAGGCATCCCGGCGCTGCCGCTGTACAGCTTCGACATCGTGGTGCAGAACCTGCTGCAGAATGCCCTGGACGCGATGCCGGACGGCGGCAAGCTCACGGTCTGTACCACTGCGGTGCAGCACGAGAAACCGGTGACCGGGTACGTCCAGCTCACCGTCGGCGATACCGGAGTCGGTATTCCGCAGGAGATCGCGAGCAAGGTCTTCGACCTGAAGTTCACCACCAAGAGCGAGCGCAACCGGGGCGAGGGGCTGGGCCTGGGACTCTGGTGGGTCCGTAACTTCGTGCGGCGGGCTAAGGGCGACATCACGATCCGCAGCGAGCCGGGAGTCGGCACCGAGGTGTACGTCAAGATTCCCACCGGCCCGGCATCGGGCTGACGGCAGGCGCCGGGGCGCTTCGCGGCATGCCCGCGAAGCGCCCCGGCGCTTACTGGTTACCCGGCCGCGGTCAGGGCCGCGGCGGTGTGCCGGCCCCGGCCGCCCGGCAGCCAGGCCAGCCAGCGGGGCAGGTACCAGTTGCGCTCGCCGAGCAGCGACATGGCGGCCGGCATGAGCACCCCGCGTACCACGGTGGCGTCGATGAGGATCGCCGTGGCCAGTCCGATGCCGATCATCTTGAACTCGATCACCGACAGCGTGGCGAAGATCGAGAACACCGCCACCATGATCACCGCGGCGCTGGTGACCACGCCCGCGCTGGCGCCGATGCCGGTGGAGATCGCCTCCCGCGTGGGAAGGCCCCGCTGCCGCAGTTCGCGGATGCGGCTCAAGATGAACACGTGGTAGTCCATGCTCAGCCCGAACAGCAGCACGAACATGAACAGCGGCATCCACGGGACGATCGCGCCGAACGGGCTGAACCCCAGCGGCCCGTGCAGGTGGCCGTCCTGGAAGATCAGCGTCAGCACCCCGTAGGCGGCGCCGATGGACAGCAGGTTCAGAGCGATGGACATGATCGGGATGAACACCGACCGGAAGCTGACCATCAGCACCAGGAACGCCAGGCCGAGGACGAAGGCGAAGACCAGCGGCATGCTGCCGCTGAGCTGGGCGTCGAAGTCGTGGTTGCCCGCGGTCATCCCGGTCACCGCGTAGTCGATGCCGCTGACCCGGCCCAGCGTGGCGGGCAGCGCCTGGGTGCGCAACTGAGCCAGGGCCCGGTCGGAGGTCGCGTCCGTGCCGCCACCGGCCAGCGGCACCGAGACCACCATCACCTGGCCGTGATCCAGCAGCGCGGTGGTGACCGGCTGGCGCAGCAGCGGGCTCGTCGCGGCCCGCCCCTGCAGGGCCGTTATGGCATGCCGCACCGCGGGGCCGTTGAGGTTCTCGCCGGTGACGACGACCTCGGCCGGTGACGGGCCGCCGGGGAAGGCGCGCTGGGTGGCCAGCAGGCTCTGCACCACGGGGATGTTGGCGGGCAGGTCGCGGAAACCAGGCTCGGCCAGCCGCATGCTGAGCGCGGGCACGGCCAGGGCGGCGAGCGCCAGCGCGGCCGCGCCGCCGAACAGCACCGGCTTGGCCACCACGCGGCGGGCCAGGGCGGCCCACACCCGGGACGGGCGCGCCGCGGTGCGGCGGCGGCCAAGGAACGGGATCCGGCCCCGGTCCACCCAGGTGCCCAGCAGCGACAGCGCGGCCGGGAGCGCGGTCAGCGAGCCGAGCACGGTGATGCCGACCACCATGATCGTGCCCACGGCCAGCCCGGAGAAGACGTCGATGCCGGTCAGGAACAGCCCGGCGAGCGAGATCATGACGGTGAGGCCGGACACCACGATGGCGCGGCCCGAGGTGGCCGCGGCGCTCCGCACCGCAGTGTAGGTGTTGGCGCCCGCGGCCCGTTCCTCCCGCTCCCGGCGCAGGTAGAACAGCGAGTAGTCAATGCCCACGGCCATGCCGACCAGCAGCACGACCGAGGACGTGGTGCTGCCCACGGGCAGCCACCGGCTGGGGATGGCGAGCAGTGAGATGGCGGTGGCCACCGCCGTGCCGGCGAGCAGCAGCGGGATGCCCGCCGCGATCAGCGCCCCGAACACGCCGAGCAGCAGCACCAGCGTGATCGGCACCGAGGTGACCTCGGCGTGGCGGAAGTCGGAGCTGATGATGTTGTTGGTGGCCCGGTCCACGCTGCCCTGGCCGGACTCGGCCACCCGCAGCCCGGGGTGCGCGGCCTGCACGGCGGCGACGGCGCGCTCGGCCGCGGCCACGGTCTGGTCCGCGTTGTCCGGCTTGCCCGCGACGTTGAACATGACCAGCGCGGAACGGCCATCCCGCGAGATCAGCTTGCCGCCGCCCGGGGCCAGCGGCGACTCGATGCCGGTGGCGACCTTGGGCATGGCGCCAAGCGCCGCGGTCACCTGCCCGATGGCCCGGCGGATCTCCGGGTCGCCCGCCACCGTGCGCGCGCCGTGCCTGGCCTGGACCAGGACCGTCTCGGCGGGCGGCTGGACCACGCCGGGCCTGTTCAGCACCCGCTCGGCACGGCCCGCCTGGCCCGGGTCGTAGCTGTTCAGGTTCTTGGTGCCGAGCATGTTGCCCAGCACGACGGCGCCGGCGACCAGCAGCAGCCAGCCGAACAGCGCGGTCTTGCGGTGCCTGGCGCTCCAGCCGGCGATACGTTCCACCACCGGGCCGCCGGCCGCCGGGCGGGGCGGCGGCTGGGGCGCGGCTTCGGCGTCGGGCAGCAGTGCGGACGGGCGTTTCATGGGAGCCTCACTGGGTTCTTGGCCGTCGTTGCGTGCACCCAGAGCCTCGGCCACCGGGCCCCCCGGACGGCATCCGGCAGGCTCCCGGATCCGTGGTAGGGATAGCCCCCGCACGGACCGGGAGGACAGCGGGATGGGGACCCTGCCGCCGGCCCCCTAGGGTGTGTCCCGTGAGCCCAGACGTCACCAGCGGAAGACCACCGGGGGCCGCGGCTGCCGGGGGCCGGCAGGCCGGCCCGGCGACGCTGCTGCGCCCCGTCGTGTCGGGCCGGACCTGGCTGGCCATCGTCCACCTGATGGCCGGGCTGTTCATCGGCATCGCGCTGTTCATCGTCGTGCTGGTGGGCCTGGTCACCGGGATCGCCCTGCTCCCGGTCTTCCTGGCCGGCGTGCCGGTGCTGGCGGGCATGTTCTGGCTGTGCATCTGGCTCGCAGCCGCCGAGCGGGCCAGGTTCGCCCTGCTGCTGGGCACGGACATCCCGGCCGCGCCACTGCCGGGAGGACGGACCTGGCCGCGCCGGATGGCAGCGCCGTTCACATCCGCGGCGGCGTGGCGCAGCGTGCTGTACATGCTGATCCGGTTCCCGCTCAGCTTGGTGCAGTTCGTGCTGGTCACCGCGGCGTGGTCGCTGGGCCTGGCCATGTTCACCGTCCCCGCTTACTTCTGGGCGCTGCCCGGCGGGGGCATCCACCTCGGCGGTCATCTGATCCGCTATCCCGGTGCGCTGATCACGGCCGCGCTGGCGGGCCTGGTGCTGCTGCTGGCCTCGCCCGCCATCACCCGCGGGCTGGCCAGCTCGGACGCGGCGGTCGGCCGCTGGCTGCTGGGCGGCGAGGGCCGGGCCGAGCTGACCGCCCGGATCGGTGCGCTGGAGACCAGCCGGGCCCAGGTCATCGATGCGGCCGAGGCGGAGCGCATGCGCATCGAACGGGACCTGCACGACGGCGCGCAACAGCGGCTGGTGTCGCTGGCGATGGAACTCGGCCGGGCCAAGGCCAAGTTCGGCACCGACCCCGAGGCGGCCGCCGCGATCGTCGGCCAGGCCCACGAGCAGGCCAAGGAGGCGCTGGCGGAACTGCGCAACCTGGTCCGCGGCGTGCACCGCCGGTGCTGTCCGACCGTGGCCTGGACGCCGCGTTGTCCGGGCTGGCGGCGCTGTCCCCGGTCCCGGTGACCGTGTCGGTGGACATGCCGGCCCGGCCGCCAGCCTCGATCGAGGCGATCGCCTACTTCGTGGTGGCCGAGGCGCTCACCAACATCGCCAAGCACGCCCACGCCAGCCATGCCCAGGTGATCGTGGTCCGCGCCGGTGACCTGCTGTCGCTGGAGATCACCGATGACGGCACCGGCGGTGCGGACCCGGCCGGGCAGGGCCTGTCCGGCCTCGCGGCCAGGGTCGCGGGCGTGGACGGGCAGTTCCGGGTGACCAGCCCCGCGGGTGGCCCGACAACCCTGGAGGTGAAGCTGCCATGCGGGTCGTGATCGCCGAAGATTCCGTGCTGCTGCGCGAGGGCCTGACCCGGCTGCTCGCCGAGGCGGGCCACGACGTCGTGGCCGCGGCCGGCCAGGCGGAGGAGTTCCTCCGGGACGTCGGCGAGCATCAGCCCGACGTGGTCGTGGTCGACGTCCGGATGCCGCCGACCTTCACCGACGAGGGCCTGCGCGCCGCGCTGGTGGTGCGCAGCACCTGGCCCGCGATCGGGGTCCTGGTGCTGTCCCAGTACGTGGAGGAGCGGTACGCCACGGAACTGCTGTCCGACCGGCCGCAAGGCGTCGGCTACCTGCTCAAGGACCGGGTCGCCGACCTGACCGAGTTCCTCGGCGCGCTTGACCGGGTGGCGGCGCAGGGCAGCGCGCTGGACCCCGAGGTCGTCGCGCAACTGCTCGCCCGCAGCCGTCACCCGCTGGCGGCGCTCACCCCGCGCGAGCTGGACGTGCTCGCGCTGATGGCCGAGGGCCGCTCCAACGCGGCGATCGCGGCGGAACTCGTGGTCGGTGACGGTGCCGTGGAAAAGCACATCAACAACATCTTCGCCAAGCTCGGCCTGGCACCCGGAGACCGTGACCACCGGCGGGTCCTCGCGGTGCTGCGCTACCTGGGAGCTGAGTGAGCATGACCAGCACACCGCTGCCGATGACCCCGGGCCGGCGCATCGCGCTGCTCCTGGGCGTCCCGCTCGCCCTGGTCATCATCGCCTGGACCGGGCTCACCGAGGTCGCCTTCGCCGGGGTGGGCAGCTACCCGGTGCGGTTGGCCGTCCCGGTGCACGGCAACACGGTCAGCCTCTCGCTTGGCCCGGCGGACACGCAGGTCACCGAGGCGGCGGGCAGCAAGCTCCGGCTGACCGGTACGGCGCACTACTCGCTCGTCCGCTCCACGGTGACCTGGCATACCACCGCATCCGGGGTGAGCGTGTCGCCGCGGTGCCACTTCCTGACCGGCGTGTGCTCGTTCAGCTTCCGGGCCGTGCTGCCCGCGGGCAAACGGGCCTACCTGTCCGACGGCTCCGGCAACCTGACGCTGCGCGGCCTGACCGGCCCGGTCGTCGCCGGATCCGGGTCCGGCGACATGCGGGCCAGCCTGCTGTCCGGCGCCGTCAGCCTCCAGACGGGCTCGGGGAACATCACCGGCGGCACGCTGTCCGGGCCGCGGGTCACCCTCGGGGCCGGCTCGGGCAACATCGCCATCACGGGCCTGACCAGCCTGCACGTGGTAGTTCATGACGGCTCCGGGAACATCTCCCTGGTCTTCAGCGCCGTCCCCGACCACGTCGAGGTGACCGCCTCCTCCGGCAACGTGTCGCTGGTGCTGCCGCCGGGCCCGGCACGCTACCAGGTGGACGCGACCACCGACTCAGGCAACCGGACGGTCCACCTGCCCGGTACTTCGGCGCCCACGCACGTGATCAAGGTGACCGCCGGGTCCGGCAACATCTCCATCACGAACTGAGCTGGGCGAACGCCTCCTCCAGGATCGACAGGCCCTCCTCGAGCAGGTGCTCGCCGATGACCAGCGGCGGCAGGAACCGGAGCACGTTGCCGAACGTGCCGCAGGTGAGCACGACCAGCCCGGCCGCGTGGCAGGCCCGGGCCAGCTGTCCGGCGGTGCCCGGGTCCGGGGTGAGGCTGCCCCGGTCGGCAAGCTCGATGGCGATCATCGCGCCCCGCCCGCGCACGTCGGCGATGACCGGGTAGGTGTCGGCCAGCTTGCGCAGCCGCGGCAGCATGATCTCGCCGATCCGGCGCGCCCGCCCGGCCAGGTCCTCGGCCTCCATGGTCTCGATCGCGCCGAGCGCGGCGGCGCAGGCGACCGGGTTGCCGCCGTAGGTGCCACCGAGGCCGCCGACGTGCACCGAGTCCATCACCTCGGCGCGGCCGGTCACCGCGGCAAGCGGCAGCCCGCCCGCGATGCCCTTGGCCGTGGTGACCAGGTCGGGCACGACGCCCTCGTGGTCGCAGGCGAACCAGTCGCCGGTCCGGCAGAAGCCGCTCTGGATCTCGTCGGCGATCAGCAGGATGCCGTGCCGCGCGCAGAACTCCGCGAGCCCGGGCAGGAACCCCGGCGGCGGGACGATGAAGCCGCCCTCGCCCAGGATCGGCTCGATGATCACGGCGGCCACGTTGTCCTCGCCCACCTGGGTGTGGATCAGGCTGGTGACCACGTCGAGGGCGTCCTTGGCGCACTGGTCCGGGCCGCCGGGCCAGCGCAGCGGGTAGGCCATGGGCACCCGGTAGATCTCGCCCGCGAACGGGCCGAACTTATCCTTGTACGGCATGTTCTTCGCGGTCAGCGCCATGGTGAGGTTGGTGCGGCCGTGGTAGGCGTGGTCGAAGGCGACGATCGCCTGCCGCCCGGTGAAATGCCTGGCGATCTTGACCGCGTTCTCCACCGCCTCCGCGCCCGAGTTGAACAGGGCGGACCGCTTGTCGAAGCTGCCGGGGGTGTGCTCGGCGAGCTTCTCGCACACGGCCACGTACCCCTCGTACGGCGTGACCATGAAGCAGGTGTGCGTGAACTGGCCCACCTGGTGGCGCGCGCGTTCGGTCAGCCGCGGTGCGCTGTTCCCCACCGAGGTCACGGCGATGCCGGAGCCGAAGTCGATGAGGGAGTTGCCGTCCGCGTCCACCAGCACGCCGCCGCCGGCGGCGGTGATGAACACCGGCAGCACGTGGCTGACGCCGCGGGCCACCGCGGCCTGGCGCCGGGCGAGCAGGTCGCGGGACGCAGGCCCGGGGATCTCGGTGACGAGGCGGCGCTCCTGCGGGAGGCCAGGGCCGCCGGCTGGCGTTGATCGCGTAGTCATACACCGACGATAGGGCACAGGTTCTTTTTTGTACCGAACGAATTTGCCCGGTGACCTGCACCCACGGCGCACGTGAGCACGCGGTCACCAGGCGCCGGCCGCCGCCGGGCCGGACCGGTTCGCCGGGCCGGGCGGGCCCCGGCCGGGCGCGGCTCACGTGGGCAGCGACAGCGCGGGGGGGGTGGTGGTGGTGGCGAACAGGTGCCCCGCGGCGTCGTACAGGCCCACCAGGTAGACCTGGCAGCCGGGCGGGATGGCGAACGCGATATAGGCCCGTCCGGCCACGGTGACCGGCTGGAGCCTGAGGTTCGTCCCGTTGTCGACGCTGACGATCACCTTGGCGGCACGCGGGTTGACCAGCCCGGCATAGCCGGGCAGTTCCGTCGTGGCGCCGGGGATCGATACCGGGTCCAGGGCGACGGTGCGCGGCGGCGCGGCCACCGGCACGCACTGAGCGGGCGACTGGCCCCGGCCGTGGCCCGGGGCGCGCAGCGTCGCCGTGTAGCACTGGCCGTACAGGCCAAGCGAGGTCTTGATGTGCCAGATCTGCCCGTCGATCGCGCCATTCCCGATCGGGTACCCGGCCTGGGAGGCGGCGATGTCGGACGGGGACTTGTCCAGGTTCGCCCAGACACCGGGAGCGGTGGGCCCGGACGAGCTCGAGGTGGTGCCGCTGCCGAGGACCAGGCCCTCGTCGAGCCCGAACCGGTTGTAGGTGGCGATCTCACTGGCGGTGCGCCACGAGCCGGCGAAGGCGAAGCCGGCCAGGTTGAACGAGGTGCCGCAGGCCCGCACCCGCACCGGCCGGGCGGTGACGTGCCTGCCGTCGGGGAACGTGAGTGCCAGGCGGGTGACACCCGGTGCCACCTGCGTGAAGGCAAAGTTAATACCGGGGAACCCGGCGATGCCCGAAAGGAAGGCGGGGTTGCCGAAGGACGGGGTGCCCTGGCCGGCCTTGAACAGCACGTCCCCGTCCCGGCCGTTGAACATGACCGCGGCCAGGCAGGAGCGGGTCCCGGGGGCGGCGGCGATGTTGCGGACCGCCAGCTTCCACGGCTTGCCGTGGGCGGTGCCGGAGGCGAACACCCCGCCCGGCGCGCGGGGGTCGGGCGCGCTCACCGTCAGCGCGGGCGGCCTGGCCGTCTTGCCGCCGGTGGCGTGCGCGGACAGCGCCCCGCCCGCCACGGCGAGCACGACGACGCCGGCGGCCACGGCCCGGCGGCGGTTACGGATCCCCTGGCCGCGGCCGGTCACCCGGAGCACAGGGGGCGGGGAGATCTCCAGTGCGCCGAACTCCTCGTGCAACCGCTGGCGCAGTCGCTGGTCGTCGGTCAGGTTCACCGGGTTCCTCCTGCCTGCCGGCGCGGCGCGGTGCCATCGGGGCCGGCGTCCGTCAGTGCCCCGCTGGCGCGCAGCTTGGCCAGCGCCCTGGCCGCCTGGCTGCGCACGGTGCTGGCCGAGCAGCCGAGCAGCGCGCCGGCCTGAGCATCGCTCAGGTCCTCCCAGTAGCGGAGCACCACCACGGCGCGCTGCCGTTGCGGCAGCGCTTGCAGCGCCTCAACCAAGGCGGACCGTTCGTCCACCGAGGCGGCAGGATCCGGCACCGCCACCTCGGGGGCGCTCGCCGCGGGCTGCTCGGTCACCCGGTGGCGGCGGAACCGGCTCCTGCTGGCGTTGACCAGGATCCGGCGCACGTAGGCGTCCGGGTCGTCGGCCCGGCGCACCCGCCACCAGGAGGCATAGGCGCTGGCCAGGGCGGTCTGGGCGAGATCCTCTGCCAGCCACCTGTCCCCGGTCAGGCCGAACGCCAGCCGCACCAGCCCGGGCCAGCGGCTGGTCATGAACTCCTCGAACTGCTCACGTTCCGTGGCGTTCACCGCGTCTCCCGCACCGCCAAGAGTAGGCGCGATCTGAGTCACATCACATAGGAGTCCCGCTCGGCCGCGCAACGCTGCACGGCCTTGAGCCACCGGGGGTTTCGGGGGGCCGCCGCCGGGCCAGCAGGGCCAAGGCCCCGTGACGAAGGAACGGGGCCTTGAGCCACCGGGGAGTTCCAGGGGGGCCGCCCCCCCGGGCCAGCACGTGCGCGAAACGCGCATACCTGGCAGGCTTTGGCCATGGTGATCCCGGTTCACGACGTCAACCCGCTGCGCCGCACCCCTTGGGTCACCTATGGCCTGGTCGCGGTCAACGTGGTGGTGCTGCTGCTCACCCCCGGCATGCTGCCGGGCGGTCAGCAGCAGGCGGTCACGGTGTGCCGGCAGCAGGCGTTCGACGACCAGTACGGGGCGATACCCCGCGAACTGGTCAAGGACCGGCCGCTGCGGGAGGTGGTCACGGGCCAGGCGGTGCTCACCTCGCGCGGTCCGGCCTGCGTGGTCGGGCGGCCCAGTTATCACAAGAAGCCGGTGCTCTCCGTGCTCACCGCGATGTTCGTGCACGCGGGCTGGCTGCACCTGCTCGGCAACATGCTGTTCCTGCTGGTCTTCGGGAACAACGTGGAGGACCGGTTCCGCAAGCTGCCGTACCTGGTCTTCTACGTGGCCTGCGGGTACGTGGCGGCCTACGGGTTCGCGTTCGTGCACCCCGGCTCCGTGGCGCCGCTGGTCGGCGCGTCCGGGGCCATCGCCGGGGTGCTGGGCGCCTATCTGGCGCTGTACCCGAGGGCGCGGGTCTGGAGCCTGGTGCCGTTCCTGTTCTTCATCCCGCTGAAGATCCCGGCCTGGCTGGTCCTCGGGCTCTGGTTCGTGCTCCAGTGGGCCTACGCGGTGGGCGGTATCGGCGGCGGTGGTGCCGTGGCCTACGTGGCGCACGTGTTCGGTTTCCTCGCGGGCCTGCTGGTCGGCCTCGTCGTGCGTGCGGCCGGTTCCGGGCAGCCGCCGGTGCCCGCGCGCTAGGGTTCCCCCCGTGGCAGAGCACACGGGGCTGTTCGACGGGGTCTTCTCCCGTGGCGCCGCCGGCACCGGTGACCGCGCGTGGTTGCGGGCCATGCTGGACACCGAGGCGGCGCTGGCCCGGGCGCTGGAGCGGGCCGGGCTGGCACCGGCCGGGGCGGGCGCCGCGGTGACGGCGGCCGCGGCCGCGGCCGCGGCCGCGACGGGCCCGTTTGACCTCGGCGTGCTCGGCAGGCAGGCGGCACGGTCGGGAAACCCGGTCCCGGCGCTGGTCACGGCGCTGCGCAAGGCCGTCCCGGCCGATGCGGCCGACACCGTGCACCGCGGCGCCACCAGCCAGGACATCATCGACACCGCGGCCATCCTGCTGGCCCGGGGGGCCCTGGAAGCGCTGGCCGCGGACCTGGCTACCGCCGCCGATGGCTGCGCCGGGCTGGCCGCGGCCCACCGGGACACCCTGATGGCCGGCCGCACGCTGCTCCAGCAGGCCGTCCCCGTCACGTTCGGCCTGGTCGCGGCCGGCTGGCTGACCGGCCTGGACGAGGCCGGCGAGGTGGTGGCCCAGGTGCGCGCGCGGCGCCTGGCCGTGCAGTTCGGCGGCGCGGCGGGGACGCTGGCCTCCCTCGGCGCCGACGGGCCCGCCGTGGCCCGGCTGCTCGGCGACGAGCTGGGGCTGGCCGTGCCGGTGCTGCCCTGGCATACCGACCGGTCGCGCATCGTCGCGGTGGCCGCCGCCTGCGCCGCCGCGAGCGGGGCGCTGGCGAAGATTGCCCGGGATGTGACCCTTTTGGCCCAGTCCGAGGTGGCCGAGGTACGGGAGGGCGGTGGCGGTTCGGGCGGGGAGCGCCGCGGCGGCTCGTCGGCGATGCCGCACAAGCAGAACCCGGTGGCCGCCATCGCCATCCTCGGCTGTACCCGCAGGGTGCCTGGCCTGGTGGCCACCTTGATCGCCGCGGCCGAGCAGGAGCACCAGCGGGCCGCGGGGGCCTGGCACGCCGAGTGGGAGTCCCTCGCCGACCTGCTCAGGGTGACCGGTTCCGCGGCGTCCTGGGCCGCGGAGCTGACCGGCGGCCTGGTCGTGGACCCGGCCAGGATGCGGGCCAACCTGGACGCCACCCGCGGCCTGCCGCTCGCCGAGCGGGTGGCCGGGTTGCTTGCCCCCGCCCTGGGCCGGGCCGCCGCGCACGACCTGGTGGCCAGGGCCAGCGCGCACGCGGTGGCCGTCGACGGCACGCTGCGCGAAGCCCTGCTCGGCGTGCCCGAACTGGCCGGATGGATGGACGGCGCGGGCATCACCAGCGCCCAGATCGACGCGGCGCTTGACCCGGCGGGCTACCTAGGCTCGGCGCGGGCGTTCACCGACGCGGCGCTCGCCGCGCATGCGCGGCGGTCCTTGCCGACGGGCTGATCAGCGTTTAAGGTCACCGTGAATGGCTACTCATAGTAGTGTTTGTTGACCGGGAGTAATAAGCGGGGAGTCACGAGGTGACAGGTCGCGGATAAGGCGGCAATGTCCCCGCGAAATGGAAGTGCAAGGCAGCGCCCTGCCTGCCGATGAGTCGCCGAATGCGACGCTGGCGCCCTGACCCCGCGTCACATTGGCAGGTCCATGCCCGCAGCCGCCTTTCCGCTGACCGGCATGCGTCCTGGGCGGAAGCCGAGCGCACCAGGTATGGTGCGCCGACCAAAGGTGCCAGTTGTCCCGCACGCGGACATATCAGCGCATTCCTGTTCCGATCACGATCGCACTCGCCGGGGTGGTGATGGCCCTGGCCAGCACCACCAGCGCCGCGGCCCGGGCTGCCGGGAGCGCCGCTCCGCCCGGCCCGGCACAGGCCGTCACGCTGGCGGCCGTCACGGCGCCCCCGGCGGCCGCCGGCCATCCGGCACCCCGCACACCGCGGCAGATCGCCAAGGCGATGCTGGTCCACCGGTTCGGCTGGAAGGCCTGGCAATTCAAGTACCTGAACCGGCTATGGGCCACAGAAAGCGGATGGGACCGTTACGCGACCAACCCGTACTCGGGCGCGTACGGCATTCCGCAGGCGGTCCCCGGCAGCAAGATGTCCACCGCCGGGCCTGGCTGGCAATGGAACGCACGCACCCAGATCCGCTGGGGCATGCGTTACATCGAATCCCGGTACCGCACCCCGTACCGGGCCTGGCGGCACCAGCACGTCTATGGCTGGTATTAGCGCCGGAAACGCAACGCGGGCCATCCCCGGCGCAGCCCGCGCCGGGGATGGCCCGGCGTAAAAGTAGGTTCAGGCCTACCACGGACTGGGTGCCGCCCCATGGCGGGCCGGGGCCTGACGGGGCCACCATGGCAGTATGTGGATGCTGATCACCCTGCTGTGGCGGATCACGAGGCGACTGATGCGCCGCCTGGGCAAGGGCGCCTTGCTGGTGCCCGTGGCCGCGATGGGCATGGCGGTGCTGGGAGTGACCGTGTGGACGGTCGCGGCGGTCGCGCTCGCGACGGTCCTCGCGATCCGGCGGCCCAGCGCCGCGGCGGGCCTGCTCCCGGTGGCGCTGGTATGCGCCGGGCTCTGGGGCCTGGTCCTGGCCGCGTCCACGCCGGGGATGATGTCCTGGACCGCCATGCCCTCGTGGAGCGTCGAGTACCTGGCACCCCCGCCCATCCCCGTGCAGGTCCAGGTCGGCAAGGCGGCGATGTATCGCACCGCGTGGCGCCCGGTCCCGTTCCCCAAGGGTGTCAGCATGACCTGGGCGGTGCTGCCACCCCCCGGGCCGGGGCACGTGCTCGCGGTCACCGGGAAGGCTGGCGGGCCGGGCTACGCGGTGTACGGGAAGGCCGGCGGGCCGGGCTACGCGGTGTACGGGAAGGCCGACGGGCCGGGCTACGTGGTGTATGGGAAGGCTGGCGGGGCGGGCCGCAACTTTACCGCCCTGGTCCAGGCCGGCCGCGCGGTGAAGTACGGCCCGGCCGTGGCGCCGCCCGCCGCCTGGGCCAAGTTCCGGCCGGGGCCTCCCCGCGCCTTCATCGGCGGGCCGCAGCCCCCGGTCCGGTTCCTGCGGAACTGGATGCTGGTTCCGCTGGCCCTGCTGATGCTCACCGTCGGCCTGTGGCTGATGCCGCAGTCGCTGGCGCGGCTGAGGCAGCGGGCGGGCCCGCTGGTGCCGTATCTGCGAAGCCGGGCGCGGGAGACCGGCTGGGGGCTCGCGCTGGTTCCCGCCACCGCGATCGGCATGTCGGTGTTCGGCGTGAACCCGTGGACGGCCGCGGCGGTCGTCGCCGCGGTGGTCGTCACGGTCTGGTGGCCAAAGGCGGCTGCGGACCTGGTGCCTTTCGTGCTGGTGGCGCTGGCGCTCCGGGGCTTCCAGCTCGCGGTGCAGTGGCAGTCGCTGTCGCCGGGGCTGACCGACTCGGGCGTGCCCTATGGGTTCGTCAACGTCGATGGGCCGCGGGACGCGCTGGCGGCCGGCGCCGAGGCGAGCGTGTTCCTGGCCCTCGGCGCGTGGCTGGTGCCCCGGACCATCGGCAGGCACCTGGGCTGGGTATTCGCCTCGGGGACCGATGCCGATCTGGCGGGCCGGGTGGCGCGGCTCACCGAGACCCGCGACCATGCCGTTGACGCCGCCGCCGCCGAACTGCGGCGGATCGAGCGGGACCTGCACGACGGGGCGCAGGCCCGGCTGGTTGCTCTCGGCATGAACCTGCGGGCGGTGGAGCGGGTGCTCCCGGGCAGCCCGCAGGCCGCGCTGGCGCTGGTCGCCGAGGCGCGGGAGACCTCGGTCCGGGCCCTGACCGAGCTGCGCGACCTGATCCGCGGCATCTGCCCGCCGGTGCTGGCCGACCGTGGCCTTGGCCACGCGGTGCAGGCGCTGGTGCTGGACACGCCGCTGCCGACCGCACTGGAGGTGGACCTGCCCGGCCGCCTGACCGCGCCGGTCGAGTCGGCCTGCTACTTCGCCATCGCGGAGGCGCTCGCGAACGCGGTGAAGCACTCCGGCGCGCGCCACGCCGGGATCCGCATCCGGTACGCGTCGGGCCTGCTGCGGATCGAGGTGGCCGACGACGGGGTCGGCGGCGCGGACCCGGAGCAGGGGTCCGGGCTGCGGGGCGTGGAACGGCGGCTCGGCACGTTTGATGGCATCATGGCCGTGAGCAGCCCGCCGGGAGGTCCCACCATGATTGTCATGGAGGTGCCGTGCGCGTTGTTGTCGCCGAAGACCTGTTCCTGCTGAGGGACGGGCTCGCCAGGCTGCTCGCCGCGCACGACTTCGAGATCGCCGCAGCGGTGGATTCCGCGCCGGGGCTGCTGTGCGCGCTGCTGGAGCACCGGCCGGACATCGCCGTGGTGGACGTCCGGCTGCCGCCGGCGTTCGCCGACGACGGGCTGCAGGCCGCGCTCGCGGCCCGGCGCGAGGTGCCGGGCCTTCCTGTGCTGCTGCTGTCGCAGTACGTCGAGCAGTTGTACGCCCGGGAACTGCTCGCCGACCAGGCAGGGGCGGTCGGCTACCTGCTCAAGGACCGGGTGTTCAGCGACGACCAATTCGTGGACGCGATCCGCACGGTGGCGGCCGGCGGCACGGTCATGGATCCCGAGGTGGTCAGCAAGCTGCTCGGCCGCCGCTCCAGGGACGAGCCGATCAGCCGGCTGTCCGGGCGGGAGCGCGAGGTGCTCGAACTGATGGCCGAGGGCCGCTCGAACACGGCGATCGCGCAGCGGCTTTTCATCACGGAGAAGGCGGTCAGCAAGCACACGACCAGCATCTTTACCAAGCTCGGGCTGGCGGCCGACCAGGACGACAACCGCCGGGTACTGGCAGTCCTGGCTTATCTGAATTCGTGAAGCAAGGTAGTGCTAGCCCGGGGGAGCGACCCCCCGGAACCCCCCGCTGGCCTGCGGCCCTCGCGACTCCGTCGCGCGGGCCTTGGCCCTGGTGGCTGGGGTAACACCTGCGCAGGCGCGGGCGGGTAGTGTTCGTGGCCGGCGGCCCGCCACAATCCGGGAGGCGAGATGGACGACAGCAGCCGCAGCGCTCAGGGGATGACCGTGCGGCGCGAGGTGCTGGGGGACGCTCACGTCGACCGGGCGGTGGCGGCGACCACCCCATTCAGCTCTGATTTTCAGAGCTTCATCACGCGGTATGCCTGGGGGGAGATCTGGTCGCGGCCCGGGCTGTCCCGGGCGGAGCGCAGCATGATCACGCTCACCGCGCTGGTGGTGCTGCGCCAGGACGAGGAACTCGCGATGCACCTGCGGGCCGCCCTGCGCAACGGGCTCACCCCGGACCAGATCTCCGAGGTGCTGCTGCACACCGCCGTCTACGCCGGCGTGCCCGCGGCCAACCGGGCGTTCGCCGTCGCCGCGCGGGTCCTCGCCGGGGACGGCCAGCCGGGCTGAGCGCCGTCCCCGGAGACCAGGACCCACTACCGGACGGCCAGCGCCGGGAGCTAGAGTGTCCGTATCTCGCACGCTTGTACAGATTGCGGCCAAAGGACGATGAGGATTTGTCACGGCTGCCCTCATCGGGTCAGGAGGCACTAAGGCATGGCGCGGATCGTGTCACTCGCCGAAGCCGTCGCCGCGGCCATCCATGACGGCGACTCCGTGGCCATGGAAGGCTTCACCCACCTCATCCCGTTCGCGGCGGGACATGAGCTGATCCGGCAGCAGCGCCGCGACCTCACGCTGATCCGGATGACCCCGGACGTGATCTACGACCAGCTCATCGGGGCCGGCTGCGCGAGCAGGCTGATCTTCTCCTGGGGCGGTAACCCCGGCGTGGGCTCGCTGCACCGGTTCCGTGACGCGGTGGAGAACGCCTGGCCCGGGCCGCTCCAGCTGGAGGAGCACAGCCACGCGGGGATGGCGAACCGCTACGCGGCCGGTGCCGCGGGGCTGCCGTTCGCGGTGCTTCGCGGGTACGGCGGGACCGGCCTCGAGGGCCTGCCCGGGCTGGACGGCCAGCCCGCGGTCCGCCCCATCATCTGCCCGTTCACCGGGGAGCGGCTGACCGCGGTCGCGGCGCTCACCCCCGACGTGGCGGTGATCCACGCGCAGCAGGCCGACCGGGCGGGCAATGTCCAGCTCTGGGGGATCACCGGGGTGCAGAAGGAGGCCGTGCTCGGCGCGCGGCGCTCGGTGGTGACGGTCGAGGAGATCGTGGACGTGCTGGCGCCGCGGACGCAGGCGATCGTGCTGCCGTCCTGGACCGTCGACTACGTGGCGCAGGTCCCCGCTGGCGCGCACCCGTCCTACGCGCTGGGTTACTCGCAGCGGGACAACGACTACTACGTGGCCTGGGATGCCATCAGCCGGGACCGTGAACGGTTCCGGCGGTGGCTGGCGGGCGATGTTCTCGGCGGGCCCGGGGCCGGGCTGGCGAGCGCCAAGGCGGGCGAGGAAGGATAGGGCAGATGAGCCCCGGGGCCGCCCAGGCGGGCGAGTTCACCGCCGACGAGATGATGACGGCGTGCGCCGCCCGCGCGCTGCGGGACGGCATGACCTGCTTCGTCGGGATCGGGCTGCCGAGCGCGGCGGCCAACCTGGCCCGTGCCACGCACGCCCCCGGCCTGGTGCTCATCTACGAGTCGGGCACGATCGGCGCCAAGCCCGGCTGGCTGCCGCTGTCGATCGGCGACGGGGTGCTCGCCGAGACTGCCGACGCGGTGGTCAGCGTCCCCGAGATCTTCAACTACTGGCTGCAACCGGGCCGGATCGACGTCGGCTTCCTCGGCGCGGCCCAGCTTGACCGGTTCGGCAACATCAACACGACGGTCATCGGCAGCACCTACGCGAACCCGAAGGTCCGGCTGCCCGGGGCCGGGGGAGCGCCGGAGATCGCGGCGTTCTGCCGGGAGGTCATCATCATCGTGCGGCAGAACCGCCGGTCCTTCGTGGAGCGCGTGGACTTCGTGACGTCGGTCGGGTACGGCACCGGGCGCGGGGACCGCGAGCGGCTTGGCCTGACCGGCGCGGGCCCCCGCAAGGTGATCACCGACCTCGGCGTGCTCGAACCGGACCCGGAGACCGGCGAGCTGACCCTGACCGGCCTGTATCCAGGCGTGACGCCGGAGCAGGCGCGGGCCGGCACGGGCTGGCACCTCGCGGTCTCCGGCAGCCTCGAGGTACTCGCGCCGCCCTCGGCCGAGGAACTGTCCGCGTTGCGGGCACTGCAGGCCATGACCCCCGGCTCAGAAGGATCACCGTAATGGCAGTTCACCCGCCGCCGGCCGGTCCCGATCTCGTCGTCACCCCGTACGAGCGACCGTCCGGTGTCCATCCGCCGCTCGACTTCGCCGCCTACCGCTCGACCGTGCTGCGCGCGCCGCGCCGGCCGCTGGTGCTGCTCCCGCACCGGCTGACCGAGATCACCGGGCCGCTGCTCGGCGCGGAACGGATCACCGCGGCCGACGCCGACCTGACCGCCCAGCACGAGGGCGAGCCCCAGGGCCAGCGGATCATCGTCAGCGGGCGGGTGCTGGACTCGGGCGGCTGGCCGGTGCCGGACACGCTGCTCGAGATCTGGCAGCCCAACGCGGGCGGCCGGTACCGGCATGCGGTGGACGACCACCCCGCGCCGCTGGACCCGAACTTCACCGGCGTCGGCCGGTGCCTGACCGACTCCGAGGGCCGGTACCGGTTCGTCACCATCAAGCCGGGCTCCTATCCGTGGCGGAACCACCCGAACGCCTGGCGCCCCGCGCACATCCACTTCTCGCTGTTCGGCCGGGCCTTCACCCAGCGCCTGGTGACGCAGATGTTCTTCCCCGGCGATCCGCTGTTCTTCCAGGACCCGATCTTCAACTCGGTGCCGGAGGCGGCGCGGGACCGGCTGATCTCCCGGTTCGACCTCGGCCTGACCGTGCCGGAGTGGGCGCTCGGCTACGCCTGGGACATCGTGCTCCGCGGCCGCGGCGCCACCGTGTTCGAGCAGCCGGACGGCCACCGGTGACCGGGAAGCTCACACCGTCGCAGACCGTCGGGCCGTTCCTGGGGATCGGGCTGCCCTGGCCGGACGGCCCGTTCGTGGTGCCCGAGGGCACCGCCGGGGCGATCACGATCACCGGCCTGGTCTTCGACGGCGCCGGGGATCCGGTCACCGACGCGCTGGTGGAGACCTGGCAGGCGGGCCCGGACGGCCGGTTCGACCACCCCGACGACCCCCGGGGCGCGGCCGGCCACGGGTTCCGGGGTTTCGGCCGGTGCCCCACCGGCCCCGACGGCTCGTATCTCATCGTGACGCTCAAGCCGGGGCCGCTGCCCAGCCCCGGAGGGGGGACGGAAGCGCCGCACCTGGATGTGTCGGTGTTCGCCCGGGGGCTGCTTGACCGGGTGGTGACCCGGATCTACTTCCCCGACGAGGCACAGGCGAACGGGGCCGATCCGGTGCTCGCCTCGATCGGTGACCCGGCCCGGGTGGCCACCCTGGTCGCCCGGCCCGACCCGGACGCGGTGCGGCTGCGCTTCGATATCCACCTGCAGGGAGATCAGGAGACGGTCTTCTTCGATGTCTGAGCCGCGGGAAGGCGGGCTGCCCAGGCGCTGGGCCCGGCCGGGCGGGGCGCCAGTGGGGTTGTCCGCCAGCATGGCCGGGCCGTCCGGCGCGCCGGTCCTGGTGCTTGGCAACTCGCTCGGCACCACCAGAGAACTCTGGGAACCGCAGCTCGGCGCGCTGGGCAGCCGGTTCCGGGTGCTGCGGTACGAGCACCGCGGGCACGGCGGCTCACCCGCGCCGCCGGGCCCGTACGCGATCGCCGACCTGGGCGGCGACGTGCTGGCGCTGCTCGACGAGTACGAGATCGGGACCGCGTGCTACTGCGGCGTGTCGCTCGGCGGCATGGTGGGCATGTGGCTGGCCGCGAACGCGCCCGGCCGGATCGCGGCGCTGGCACTGTGCTGCACCTCACCGTGGCTGCAGCCCGCGCAGCTCTGGCGGGACCGGGCCGCGGCGGTCCGGTCCGGCGGGATGGCGTCGATCTCCCGGCAGGTCGTCGGCCGCTGGTTCACCCCCGGCTACCAGGCCGCGCACCCGGATACCGTGGCCGGCTTCGTGACCACGTTCGAGCGGGACGTCGTTCCCGAGGGCTACGCGGGCTGCTGCGACGCGATCGGGGCCATGGACCTGCGCCCGCTGCTGCCCGAGGTGACGGCGCCGACGCTGGTGCTGGCCGGGGCCGAGGATCCGGCGACGCCGCCGTGGCACGGGGCCACGATCGCGTCCGCGATCCCCGGCGCGCGGCTGCGGGTGATCCGCGGCGCCGCGCACCTGGCCAACGTCTCCTCGGCGGCCGAGGTCACCGCCGCGCTGCTCGCCCACCTGGCCGGGTAACCGGGCCGCGGCGGCCGCCCGGCCGCGATCAGGGCAGGGCCCGGCGGGCCGGCGGCCCGCCCGCGCCGGACAGCACCGTGCGCAGTTCGGCCATGGTGGCGCAGATGGCGGTATGCGGGCTGACGTCGGACCGGGTGCGCTTGGCCACGTAGCGGGCCCGGTTCCCGGTGATCTCCCGCCAGATAACGAAGCCGGGGAACTCCTTCTGGAGCTCCAGCAGAGCGGACACCTCGCGGGCCGCCGCACCGTCCCACGCTGGGCTTAACATCGCCGGACACTCCCCAAGGCTCAAGCAGACCCCACAATGCAGCTAACACGGCGGCGGGCGGTGCTGGCGACGCGGGAACGCACAGAGGTGAGCGCGCGAATTGTGCCCCCGGAGACAAACCGGCACGCCCGGTACCGGAGCGCTGACGGACTGTCTATCCTGGCTCGTTGTCACCGGGCCAGGGACCGGGCGGCCGCCTCGATGGCCGGCTGGGACAGCAGCACGGTGGCCGCCGCGTCGCCGAGCGGGATGAAGCTGTCCTCGCTGGTCACCCTGGTGGCCTGGCCGCGGAAGCCACCGTCGGCCAGCACCGCGAGCACCGCCTCGGACACGCCGCCGGTGCGCCGGGTCTCGTCGGCGATCAGGACGCGGCCGGTGGCGGCGGCCTCGCGCAGGATGTCGCCGGCGGGCAGCGGCGCGAGCCAGCGCAGGTCGAGCACCCGGACGCCGATGCCCTCGGCGGCCAGCCGGTCCGCGGCCCGCAGGCTGAGCCAGAGCCCGTTGCCGAACGTCACGATCGTCAGGTCGGTGCCGTCGCCGTGGGTGCGCCCCGCGCCGACAGGGACATGCCCGGAAGCCCAGTGCCCGGGCGGGTCGTAGGGCACCTTCCACCGGCCGTCACCCGCGGCGAGCAGGTCACGGGTGTGATAGAGGGCGATCGGCTCGAGGAACGCGCACACGCTGCCGTCCGCCTCCGCGGCGGCCAGGCAGGTCCGCAGCATCGCCGCGGCGTCGTCCGGCCTGGCGGGCGAGGCGAGGATCAGCCCGGGGATGTCCCGCAATGCCGCCACGCTGTTGTCGTTGTGGAAATGCCCGCCGAAGCCCTGGTAGGCGTACCCGGCGATGCGCACCACCAGCGGGTTGCGGTAGCGGGCCCGGGAGAAGAACGACAGCGTGGCGGCCTCGCCCCGGAGCTGGTCGGCGGCGTTGTGCAGGTAGGCGAGGTACTGGATCTCCGGGACCGGCAGCAGCCCGGCCACCCCGGCACCCAGGGCCAGGCCCAGGATGGACTGCTCGTCAAGCAGCGTGTCGAACACCCGGCCCGCGCCGAACCTGGCCAGCAGCCCCCTGGTCACCCCGTATACGCCGCCCTTGCGCGCGACGTCCTCGCCGAACACCAGCATGCCTTGCCGGGCCGCCAGGGCATCGGTGAGCGTCGCGTTGATCGCCTGTGCCAGGGTCATCGGCCCGGCCGACTCGGGCAGCCGGTCGCCGAACGCGCCGCGCCGCGCCGCGTCACCGGCCGCCGTGGCGGCGCCGGCCGCGACCAGGTCCGGGCTGCGCGGCGCCAGCGGCGCCATCACCTGGGCGGCGCTGGTCAGCCGGGGCGTGCCGGTGAGCTCGGCCGCGCGGGCGAGCACCCGGGCGCGGGACGCCTCGTACCGGTCGAGCACCTCGCCGGGGGACAGCAGGCCGGCGCCGATGAGCAGCCGGGCGGTGCCGATCAGCGGGTCGGCGTCCAGGTCGGCGGCGATCTCGGCGGCGCTGCGGTAGCCGGTCTCCGGGTCGGCGCCGGCGTGGCCGCCCAGCCGCACCATGGACAGGTGCAGGAACGCGGGGGAGCGGTGCCGCCGGGCCCACGCCGCCGCCTCGAGCGTGGTGTCGAAGACGTCGGCCAGGTCCGAGCCGTCGGCCCGGAAGTAGCGCAGGCCCGCCCGGCCCGACGCGGCCGCGGCCACCCAGCCGGGCGGGGTGCGGACGCTGATGCCGATCCCGTTGTCCTCGCACACCAGCAGCAGCGGCAGCGGCAGCCGCTGGTAGGCGCAGTATGCGGCGGTGTTCAGCGCCCCGGCCGCGGTGGAGTGGTTGACCGAGGCGTCGCCCATGCTGCCAAGCACGATCGCGTCGGCGGGCCAGCGGGCCGGCGTGCCGAGCCGGGCGGCCCGGCCGAGGCTGAAGGCCAGGCCGACCGCCCTCGGCAGGTGCGAGGCGATCGTCGAGGTCACCGGGATCACGTGCAGGTCGGCGTGGCCGAGCACCTTGTGGCGGCCCCCGGCGATCGGCTCCGCCGCCGCCCCGGCGAGCCCGAGCAGCACGTCGCCCACGCCGTCCCGCGGCGGCACCGCCTGGGCCGCGCGGGCCAGGTAGAAGGCACACGAGCGGTAGTGCAGCAGCGCCGGATCGGTGGGCCGCAGCGCCGCGGCCAGCGCCGCGTTCCCCTCGTGGCCCGAGGAGCCGATCGTGTAGAAGCCGGCATTCCTGGCCCGCAGCCATCGCGCGGCGATATCCAGGTGGCGGCTGGCGAGCTGGGCGTCGAACAGCTCCAGGCAGTGCTGCCCGGTCAGCGCCGAGCCGGGCCGGACCGGGGCGGCCGGATCGGCGCGCGCCGCCGGCGGCCGGTCCGGCACGGCCCGCTCCTCCCGCCGCGCCGCCTGGCCGTCGGCCGCGGCCGGGAACGCCGGATGCCGCACCTGTTCACCGTTGCCGAACGAAGGGTCCGGGGTGACCGCGAGCATCGCCAGGATCGATCTGGAGAAGTGGCGCTCCACGGCATCGCGTTCATCGGCCGCCTGGGTCAGGCGCTCCTCGGCCGCTCGGCTCATGCGTCTACCGTAGGCCGTGGGCCGGCCGTACCCCGAGCCACCCGCCAGCCACGAAGGAGGCTTCATGCTGCCCTGGTCCGCAGAACTGAGCGGCCGCATCGATGAGCGGACGATTACCAGCGAACTGCTCAAGGACAACCCGCTCGGCGACCCGTGCGAGCGGCCGCTGTGGGTGTACCTGCCACCGGGGTACGACGCCGAGCCGGACCGCCGCTACCCGTCGGTGTACGTGATCCAGGGCTACACCGGGCACCTGGCCATGTGGGCCAACCGGGCGCCGTTCCGGCAGCCGTTCCCGGAGACCGCCGACGCCGTGTTCGCGGCTGGCGAGGCGCCGCCCGCCATCGTCGTCTACGTGGACGCGTGGACCGCCTACGGCGGCAGCCAGTTCGTTGACTCGCCGGGCACCGGCCGCTACCACTCCTATCTCTGCGACGAGGTGGTCCCCTGGGTGGACGCCAGGTACCGGACCCTGGCCGGGCCCGCGCACCGGGCCATCAGTGGCAAGTCGAGCGGCGGGTTCGGCGCGATGATCACCCCGATGCTGCGGCCCGACCTGTTCGGCGCGCTCGCCACCCATGCCGGGGACTCGCTCTACGAGCTGTGCTACCTTCCCGAGTTCGGCAAGGCGGTGCGGCACCTGCGCGAGTACGACGGCGACATCTGGCGCTGGTGGGCGGACTTCGGCTCCAGGACGTCGTTCACCAGGGAAGGCGACCACGACCTGCTCGGGCTGCTCGGCGTGGCCGCGTGCTTCTCCGCCGGCCCGGACGGCACCGTGCACCTGCCGTTCGACCCGCGGACCGGGGTGATCCGGCCCGAGGTGTGGCAGCGCTGGCTGGACTGGGACCCGGTCCGGATGATCCCGAAGTACGCGGGCGCGCTGCGCGGCCTGCGGGCCATCTGGATCGACGCGGGCGTACGGGACGAATGGTTCCTCGACATCGGCGCCGAGGCGGTGCGTGCCGCGCTGCTCGAGGCCGGCGTCTCCGCCGGGACGATCCGGTTCGAGCTGTTCGAAGCCACGCACATGGCCATCGACTACCGGTACCCGCTGTCCCTGGCCTGGCTCTGCCACCAAATCTCGCCGCGGGGATAGCCGGCCCTCAGGCGGTCTCGCCGAACAGGTGGCCGGCCACCCGGGCCAGGTGCGCGCGCATCGCTTCCACCGCGCGGTCGGCGTCCCTGGCCCGCAGCGCGGCCACCAGCTCGTGGTGATCGGCCTGGTAGGCGTGCTGCCGTTCCCGTGACGCGCTGCGCCGCTTCAGGTCACCCCAGAAGCGGCTGTGCCGCGCCTCCTCGATGACCGCGTACAGCCTGGTCAGCAGGGGGCTGTGGCTGGCCGCCATGATGCTGCGGTGCAGCGCCAGGTCCCAGGACTCGAACTCGTCATAGCTTGCCGCGCGCTCGCCCCCGGCCAGGCACCGCCCGATCTCCTCGAAGTCGGCGGTCGTGGCCCAGGCGACGACCAGCCGCATCGCCGGCGGCTCGAGCAGCCGGCGGACCGTCATCACATCGGCCGGCGCGAACCCTGCCTCGTCGGCCGGGCGCGGCCCGCTGCCCGGGACCAGGTACGCCCCGGCCCGCGGGCCCGCGCCGCCAGCCTGGCCGGCCGCCGCGCCGTCCCCGGTGCTCCCGTCCTGCGGCCAGGGCTCCGCGCGCAGGAAGGTGCCGCGGCCGACCTCGCGGGAGATGCGGCCCTCGGCTTCCAGGACCGTGAGGGCGCGGCGCACCGAGGTCCGGGTCACCCCGAGGCTTACCGCGAGCTGCCGCTCGGTAGGCAGCCGGGAGCCGCGGTGCAGGCCCGCCCGCCGGGACTCGGCGAGGATGACCTCGGCGAGCTGGTGCCGGTGATCTCCCGGTTCCACCGGGACCGCCCCGGATGATCTCCCCATCCCCGTCCGCTCCTTTACGCGCGCTAGACCAAGCTCAACCAATCATACCAATCGTGACCAGACTGTGATGCTAGCCTCCGCGGTTCACGAATCCATAACACTTGACCAGGCATGTAAAGCAGACCTATCCTCAACCAATCCGCATCAGAGAACCAATCGCGGCGGTCACCAGCCTCGCGCCACCGATGCGACGCCGGCACCGCAAACGATTGGGGCGCGAAGGTAAGGAGACTTCCAGGTGAGGCTGGCCACGATTGCCACCGACCGGGGACCCCGCTTGTGCGTCAAGGCGCGCTCCGGCTACGTCGATGTCGGTGAGGCCACTGGCGATGAGCGCATGTCCGCCCTGCAGCACGTGCTGGAGGAGGGGGAGCGGGCGATGGACGCGATCCGGCCGCTGGCCGATCGCGATGGCCGTGAGGCCGGGCCGGCCGACTTCGCCGCCGCGGTGCCAGCCCCGCCGCGCATCCTGTGCCTCGGCCTGAACTACAGCGAGCACGCGCTTGAGGGCGGGCGCGCGGTGCCGACCTGGCCGGACGCCTTCGTGCGGGGCAGCGACAGCGTCCTGCCCCCGTACGCCGACCTGGTCAAGCCGGCCCTCACCAGCAGGTTCGACTACGAGGCCGAGCTGGGCATCGTGATCGGCGCCGGCGGCCGCTACATCCGCGCGGAGAAGGCCCTGGACGCGATCGCCGGCTTCGTGGTGCTCAACGACGCGTCCTGCCGGGACTGGCAGCGGGCCGCCACCCAGTGGACGGCCGGGAAGAACTTCGCCGGCAGCATGCCGATCGGCCCCGAAGTGGTCACCACGGACGAGGTGGACGTCAGCGACCTGGCCATCAGCTCCACGCTCAACGGCATCGTGATGCAGTCCGCGCGCACCTCCCAGATGCTGGTCAGCGTGCCCGCGGCGGTCGAGTTCTTCTCCTCGTTCACCCGCCTGGCCCCCGGCGACGTGATCGCCACCGGCACGCCTGGCGGCGTCGGTTTCGCCCGCACCCCGCCGGTCTGGATGGAGCCCGGTGACGTCATCGAGATCAGCGTCGAGGACGTGGGCACCATCCGCAACCGCGTCGTCGCCGAGGAGGGCGCGCCGTCCGACTGGCGCTGGCGCCCCACTGGCTCCCCGGCCCGGCCGGGGCTGTGACCCGCCCAGGCGGGCCGCCGCCCCACACCCCCACCAGTCACTTCACCTCACGGAGAGTCCATGAAGTCGACGACACCGGTCACCGTGGCCGAGGCCGCGGGTAAGCACAGACAAACGCCGCGCACGACTCCGCGAATCCTGCCCCTCGGGGCGGTGGCCGGCGCCGCCGTCCTCGCCCTGGTGCTGGCCGCCTGCGGCAGCAGCAGCAGTTCCAGCCCGTCCAGCGGGTCCAGTTCGGCGCCCTCCGGAGCCACGATGACGGTCGCCGACGTGGCCCCGTTCAGCGGGCCCGACGCCGCGCTCGGCCCCACCTACCTGGCAACCTGCTACGGCGCCACCAGCGTCATCGACGCCAACGGCGGCGTGCTCGGGCACAAGCTGACCTGCAAGAGCGTGGACACCCGCGGCGAGCCCGCCGACGCCGTGCCCGCGGTGAACCAGATGTTCGCCAGCACGCCCAATCTGGCGCTGGTGATCGGCTGCACCTCCGACGAGGCGGCCTCGGTGGTCCCGGTGATCAACGGCCGCAAGATGGCCATGTTCTGCATGACCGGGCAGTCCGAGTTCGACCACGTGCACTTCCCGTACTTCTACCGGCTGGTCCCACCGGACCTCGAAGAGTCCTACGCGATGGTGGTCATCGCCCAGCAGCTCGGCTACAAGCGGATCGCCCTGGCGTTCGGCAACGACATCGGGTCGCAGACGTTCGTGCCGCCGGCCATCGCCTCGATCAAGAAGGCGGGGATGACCCTCACCACCAGCCAGACGCTGGACCTGAAGGCCACCACGTTCCGCACCGAGGCCGAGGCGATCATCGGCTCCCACCCGGATGCGATCATGACCGAGGCGCTCGGCACCGCCGACCCCACCCTGTTCGGCGAGATCAAGCAGCTCAACCACGGCAAGCCGATCCCGATCATCGCCACCTCGGCGGCGATCTCGCCGCCGTTCTTCAAGGCCGCGGCCTCGGCGGTGGGCGCCAGCGCGTTCACGTCCAACTTCCACGCCGACAACCTGGTCACCGAGACGAGCGGGCCGGCCTACGGGCCGTTCAAGGCGGCGCTGCTGTCCCAGCAGGGCAAGGTGCCCGGCACCGCGGGCAACTTCACCACCTACCTGAGCGCCCCCGGCGGCGTGCACCTCTACGACGCCATCAACCTCGCCTCGCTGGCCATGCTGATGTCCAAGAGCACGAGCCCGAGCGTGTACGGGCCGGACATCATCAAGATCGGTGACGGCGCGCCGGGGGCGACCGTGTGCTACGGGTTCGCCCAGTGCGCCGCGGCGCTCAAGTCCGGCAAGCCGATCAGGTATGAGGGCCCCGGCGGCCCGACCACCTTCGACAGCTTCCACGACTCGACCGGCATCTTCCAGGTCGACACCTACAGCCCGTCCGGTCAGGTGAACGTGACCGGCAACATCACGGCCGCCCAGTTGCGGGCCGTGCAGCCTTGATCCGCAGCACCCCCGCACGTCCCGTGCGGGCACTGGCGCCCCGGCCAGTGCCCGCCGGGGCCCGGCCGCGCATCCCGGGAGCTTACGCACGGTGACCCTGTTCCTCGCCTCGGTCGGATTCGGCCTGGTGACGGCGTCGGTGCTCGCCATCGCCTCGGTCGGGTTCACCCTCCAGTTCGGCGTCACCGACGTGCTCAACCTGGCCTACGGCGCCGTCATGATCCTCGGCGCCTTCCTGGCCTACCTCCTCAACGAGAATGGCATCTCGGTGTGGCTCGGCCTGCTCGTCTCGATGGCCGCCTGCTCGGTGGTGTCGGTGCTGCTCAATTCCGTGGTCTACACGCCGTTCCAGCGGCGCGGGGCCAGCCCGGTCACCATGGTGATCGTGTCCCTCGGGATGACCCTGATCATCGAGTTCGGGGTGGCGGCGGTGGCCGGCGGGGTCCCGGTCTCCTACGCCATGGGCAACGGCCCGACGTTCGCCGCCGGCGGCCTGACCCTGACCGGGGTCCAGTTGGTGATCATGGCCCTGGCCGTGCTGGCCATGACCGGGGTGCACGCCCTGCTGCGGTACACCAAGCTGGGCAAGGCGATGCGGGCCACCGCCGCCAATCGCACCCTCGCCCGCAACTGCGGCATCCGCACCGGCCGGGTCATCACCGCGACGTGGGCGCTGACCGGCGCGCTCTGCGGGCTGGCCGGCACGGTCTTCGCGATCGACGCGGGCAGCTTCAACGCCACCTCCACCGACGTGTTCCTCGTCCTCATCCTGGCCGCGGTCTTCCTCGGCGGCCCCGGCCAGCCCTACGGCGCCATGCTCGGCGCGCTGGTCATCGGCCTGGCCACCGAGGTCAGCGCCGTGTTCATCCCGGCCGACTACAAGTACGTGATCGCGTTCGCGGCGCTGCTCATCATGCTCGGCGTGCGCCCGAACGGGCTGCTCGGAGAGCGGCTATGACGAGGGCACGCCCTGGGGAACGAGGCCGCGCGTGAACGCCTTCTACGTGATCAACATCCTGGTCTACGCGGCCGTGGACGCCATGGCCTGCCTGGGCCTGAACCAGCAGTTCGGCGTGGCAGGCGTGACCAACTTCGGCTTCATCGTCTTCCAGGCGGCCGGCGGGTACGCGGCCGCCGTCCTGGCGCTGCCCGCGGACAGCGCCAACGGCGGGTTCCAGTCCTACATCGGCGGCTGGAACCTGCCCTTCCCGCTGCCGTGGATCGGCGCCGCCGTGGCCGGCGGCCTGGTGGCGCTGCCGTTCGCGTTCCTGTTCGGGCGGCGGCTGCGCGGCGACTTCGCCGCGGTCGGGCTGCTGGTCACCGCCGTGCTGCTGAACCTGATCGTGACGAACTACCGGCCGCTGCTGAACGGGGACGCGGGCCTGTCCCTCATCCCGGCCCCGCTGCGCGGCCAGAACATGTTCAGCGTGCAGCCGCTCGGCTACGAGTGGGGCTTCACCATCGGCGCGGTCATCCTGTGCGTGTGCGTGTTCGGCTTCACCCGCCGCCTCACCGAATCCCCGTACGGCCGGTCGCTGCGGGCAATGCGGGACAACGACGCGGTGGCCGACTCGCTCGGCAAGAACCTGCTGTCGATGCGGACCGGGATGCTGGTGATCGGGGGAGCGATCGCCGGGCTGTCGGGCGGGATCCTGGTCAGTTACGTCACGACGTGGTCGCCGGCCGAATGGGGGTACGCGGAGACAGTCGTGCTGTTCGCTGCGGTGATCATTGGGGGGGCGGGGAACCGGTGGGGGGCGGTCTTGGGGGCGGTCCTGGTGCCTGTTGGGTTTGAGGAGGTGACCAGGTATATACCGACGTCGAATAATTTGCCGCCGAACCTGATTCCGTCGCTGGAGTGGGTGGCGATTGGGGTCCTGATCATCGGGTTCTTGTGGTTCCGGCCGCAGGGGGTGCTGCCTGAGCGCAAGCGGGTGATTTCCGTCGGGGCTGAGCCGACTGCCGGGGAGGGGGGGAGAGCGAGAGGTGGTTCCCCGATAACTGATGCCGTGAAGCCGGCCGAGGTCGTGCTTGAAGCCGTGGGGATTAGCCGGGAGTTCGGGGGAGTCCATGCCGTGCATGAGGTGTCGTTCTCGGTGCGTCGGGGGACGTTGACGGGGCTGATCGGGCCTAATGGGGCGGGGAAGTCGACCTTGCTGGCGATGCTGGCGGGGACGTTGCCGGTGAGTTCCGGGAAGGTGCTCTATCAGGGTGCCGATGTGACTTCTTTGGCGGCGTTCCGGCGGGCGCGGGCGGGGCTGGTGCGGACGTTCCAGCTCGCCAGTGAATACAAGCGGCTGACCGTGATGGAGAACCTGGTGTCGTCGGTGCAGCGGAACCGGGGGGACTCGTTCCTGGGGGCGATGGCGGGGCGGCGGTAGTGGGGGGGTGACGAGCGGGCGGCCGTGGAGCGGGCGTCGGGGCTGCTGGGGCGGTTTGGGCTGCTGGACTACGCGAACGACTACGCCGGGGACCTGTCCGGGGGCCAGCGGCGGCTGGTGGAGATCATGCGCGCGCTGATGGCCGGGCCGCGGATGCTGCTGCTCGACGAGCCCATGGCCGGGGTCCACCCGCACCTGGCCCGGCGGATCGGGAACGAACTGGTGGCGCTGTGCGCCGAGGGAATGACCATCCTGATGGTCGAGCACGAACTGGCCATCATGGACGAGTTCTGCGACCCGGTGGTGGTGATGGCCGAAGGCGCGGTGCTCGCGGAGGGAACCATGCAGCAGCTGCGCGGGCGGCAGGAGGTCGTGGAGGCCTACCTTGTCGGCTGACGTCACGCTGCGCGGGCTGCCGCTGCGCGCCGAGGGGATCACGGCCGGCTACGGCGGCGACCCGGTGATCCGCGGCATCACCGTCGGCGCCGACCCCGGCGAGGTGGTCTCGCTGGTCGGGCCCAACGGCTCCGGCAAGAGCACGCTGCTCAAGAGCCTGGTCGGCATCATCCGGGTCTCGTCGGGCACGGTGACCGTCGGCGGCAAGGCGGTGACCAACATGGCGCCGGAGGAGATCGCCAGGGCCTCGGTGGGCTACGTGCCACAGGTCGACGACGTGTTCGCCCCGCTGACCGTGCGGGAGAACCTGGAGATGGGCGGGTACCTGCTGCCGCGCGGCGAGATCGCGGGCCGGATCGACAAGGTGCTCACGGTCTTCCCCAGGCTGGCCGGGATGATCGGCCGAAGCGCCGGGAAGCTGAGCGGCGGCGAGCGGAAGATGCTCGCCATGGGCCGGGTGCTGATGCTCGACCCCGGCCTGTTCCTGCTGGACGAGCCGACCGCGAACCTCGCGCCCGCCATCGCCGGCGCCCTGCTGGAGGAGCACGTCCATGGCCTCGCCGCCAGCGGTGCGGCGGTGCTGGTCGTGGAGCAGCGGGCCAAGGCGGTGCTGGCCATCTCCGACCGCACCTACGTGCTGGGCGGCGGCGAGGTCCGGATGCAGGGGACACCGGCCGAGCTGTCGGCCAGCCCCGAGTTCGTCGAGTCGTTCCTCGGTGGCCGGGCGCGCCCGGTCGGCTCGGCGGAGAACTAACGGCCCGCCCGCCCGGCCGCGGGCTCCGGCCCGGCCACCCGGAGCGCGCCGGGCAGCGCCCTGATCCGCAGCAGGCTGCCCGCGCCCAGCGGCGACGCGCACGGCAGCGGCTCACCGTCGGCCCCGGCGAGCATGGCCCGGTCCGCGGACACGGTCACGCTGGCCGCCCGCGTCACGCCGACCTGGGCCAGCCGGGTGTGCTTCCCCCGGCCCGCGAGCAGCATCACCCGGACGAAGGAAAGCTTCGACCCCTGGCTGACCGTGATCACATCCAGCAGCCCGTCGGTGACGTCCGCGTCCGGCGCGGCGGGCGTTCCGCCCGCGAAATAGGTGGAGTTGGCGACCACCACGCAGAAGCCGGGGAAGCTGTCCCCGGCGCCCGGGGCACCCGCGCCGGTGCCCACCGTGAAGCTGGCCGGCTGCCAGGCCAGCAGCGCGCGCAGCCCGGCGACCTGGTAGGCCAGGCCGCCGGGCGGCAGTCGGCTGGCCGCGGCGATCTGCGCGCCCTCGGAGGGGATGCCCAGGTAGACACTGCCCGCGACCACCTGCTCCGGCCCGTCGTCCGCCCGGACACCGATCAGGTCCACCACCCGGTGCCCGCCGCGCAGCAGCACCGCCGCGGCCCGGGCCGGGTCGGCGGGGATGCCGAGCATTCGGGCGAAGTCGTTGCCCCGGCCCGCCGGGATGATGCCGAGCACCCCGCCCGCGGCCGCCACCGCGGCCGCCATCCGGCCGACCATGCCGTCCCCGCCGACCGCCACCACGATCTCGCCCCGGTCCGCGGCCTCGGCGGCCACCGTGGCGGCGTGCGTGAGGCTGGAGCTTTCCTCGACGCGGACGGTGGCGCCGGCCGCCGAGAGCGGCCCGAGCACCTCGGGCAGGCGGCGGATCCCCCGGCCGTGGCGGGCAGCCGGGTTCACCACGAAGCAGTACGCATCGCCGGTCATATGGTCGCCTCCCTCGCCGCATTCGCGATCATCCCGCGCCGCGCGGCGGCGCGCCAGAAGCCGCAGCGTGCGCGGTGCCCGGAGGCACGCCGCCATAGGCGTACCATCGGATGCCATGTCGGGTGACGACGTGCTGGCCGAGACCGGGCCGTCCCAGGTGAGCGGCCGTTTCCTCATGGTGCAGACCACCACGGACTCGCGCGCGGAGGCGGTGGAACTCGCCCGCGTGGCGGTGGAGTCCCGGCTGGCCGCATGCGCACAAGTCAGCGGCCCGGTAGCCAGCACCTACTGGTGGGATGGCGCGGTGGAGCGTGCCGAGGAGTGGCTCCTCACGCTCAAGCTGCCGGCCGGCGGCTACCAGGCGCTCGCCGACTTCCTCGCCCGCAGCCACAGCTACGACGAACCGGAGATCATCGCGACGCCGATCGTGGCCGGCTCGGAGGCCTTCCTAAGCTGGATCGAGGAGGAAACCCGCAGGCCGTGACGGCGGCAGCCGCCCGGCCGGGAGGGAGGCCGCGATGGGAGAGCCTGCCGCCGCGGCGGGGCACGGCGATGCCGGCCATGGGCTGTTCGGCCCGGCCTCGGTCACCTGGCGGCTTGGCGAGCCGGTCATGTGGGTCGCCGGCATCCGCGCCCTGTACCTGCAGGCCCTGCATCCGAGGGTGATGCGGGGGACCTGGCAGAACACCGCGTTCGCGGACCCCAAGCAGGCCTGGGGCCGGTTTGTCAGGACCAGCCAGTTCGTCCACGTGCGCACCTACGGCAGCCTCGCGGAGGTGGAACGGGCCGGGCGCCGGATCCGGAAGATCCACGCCTCGCTGCGCGGCACCGACGAGGACGGCCGCGAGTTCCGGCTCGACGAGCCGGAACTGCTGATGTGGGTGCACTGCACGGAGATCGGATCCTATGCCGACGTCGCCCGCCGGTCCGGCCTGCCAGTAACGCCCGGGGATCTCGACACCTTCGTCGACGAGCAGCGCCGCGCCGCGAATGTGGTCGGCCTGGACCCGGCGACGGTGCCCGCCTCCATGGCCGAACTCGACAGCTACTTCGCCGCGATGCGGCCGCTGCTGCGGGCCACGCCGGAGGCGCGGACCGCGCTGCTGCGCTCGTTCGTCCCGCCGATCCCGGCCCCGTACACTCCGCTCAAGCTGGCCGTTCCGGCGGTGACCAGCCTCGCCTTCGCGGCCCTGCCGCGGTGGGCCAGGCGGCTCTACGGCGTTCCGGCCACCCCGGCCGCCGACATCGCGGCCACGGCCGCGCTGCGCGCCCTGCGGCAGGGAACCACCGGTGTGCCCGGCCGCGTCCTGGTGCTTCCGGCCGCCAAGGCGGCCCGTCGGCGGGCGCGGGCGCGGCGCCAGGTGCCTGCCGCACCGTAGCCGCGCCGTCGTGCCCCGGCCCGCGGCCGGTGTACCGATCCGGCCCCCGTGGTCAGGGGGAGATCCATTCGGTCAGGAAGCGCTCGGTGCCGCGCTGGCAGTCCAGGCGAATCGGCCCGGGCGGGGGCGCGGGAAGGGTGAAGCAGCCGACCTCGTCCGCGTCCGCGTCAGCCTGCGGGCCGTCGGTGGTCACCAGCGTGACCCGGGCCGGCCCCGGCGGTGTCAGCTGCCCCACTATCCCGTCCTCGTCGACCTCGATCTCCACGCTCAGCCGCTCGCCATGGAACGCGAACAGCCGCGGTGCGCCGGGCCCGGTGCCGCGCACCTGGGCGGTCTCGCTCACCTCCAGCCCGGCCTCCAGGCTGAGGATCTCCAGATCGGCATCCACGGTCCGCCACGTGAATGCCGCCTGAGCGGCCCGGATGTATTTCTCGTCCACGGGCGGCTCCTGCAACGCGGCACGCAGCTCGCGCAGGAGCTCGTCGTCAGTCCAGTGGGGCGAGCTCAAGCTGATCACCGCCTCTCCGCTTCTTGGCGGCTGGCCTGGTGCCCAGGTACTTGCGCACCGCGCGAGTCCCCCGCAGCCGTTCCAGGCTGCGCCCGATGGTGGGCCCGATGCTGCCGGTCTTCATCTGCAGTAGCTCGGAGACGTCCTTGTAGGGTTCCGCCAGCGCGTACAGCCGCAGCAGGGCCCGGTCCTGTTCGCTGAGCTCGGCGAACCCGGCACGCAGCGCCTGCCGGAGTTCGGCCCGCATGGCCGCGGCTTCGATGTCATCGGCGCCCGGCTGGTTCACCGCCTCGTCGGACTGCGGGTCCACCGGCACCGTGCGCCGTCTGCGCTCCAGCTGGCGGATGCATTCATGCATGGTGGTGCTGCGCAGCCAGCCTGGTAATGCCTCGGGGTCACGCAGCCCGTCGAGGTTCTCGACCAGCTTCAGCCACACGGTCTGGTAGACGTCCTCGGCGTCCGCCGGCGCAAGGCGGTAGCTTCGTATCACGGCCATCACCCGGGGCGCAAAGCGGCGGACCAGCTCATTCCATGCTGCCTCGTCACCATCCGCGCTCGCCCGGACCAACCGGCCAACCTCCGGTTTGTCCCCCATGCCCACCATCCTCCTACTGGACGCGGGATCTGGCACGACGGGATTCTCGCGATCCCGTCTACCCCGACGGAGCGCGGCCGGGTGGCGATGATACGGATTTGGTGAAATCGAGACATTAAATGCCCTTAAGTATCTGCACGGCCCGGCCGAAGCCAGGTATGGGCACAGCTACCTGGAGCAACTGGTTCAGCGCGGTGCGGAGCGTGGCGCCCGGCGCCTGGGCCAGCCGGGCGACGGCGCCCGTGATCTGCGGGGCGGCGAACGAGCTGCCGCTCCACACGGCGAACGGATTGTTCGCGGGGAACACGGTCGCGGCCGGGTCGATCAGCGGGCTCTCCTGGCCGGAAACGAAGGTGGAAAGCAGCCCCTGCCCGACGGTCGAGCAGGTGATCCAGGAGCCGTGGCCGGACCACAGCGACGGGGTCATGTTGGGGTTCAGCCCGGCGACCGAGATCACTTCGGGGAAGGCCGCTGGCCAGAACGGCCGGGTGTCGCCGCAGTTACCGGCGGCCGCGACGATGATCGTCTTTTCCGCATCCGGCTTGTCCGCATCCAGCTCGCCGATGACCGTTAAGGCGGCCTGGAGCGCGACCGGCGGAAAATCATCCTGCGCCTGGCAGCCGAGCGAGAGATTGATGATCTGGTTGCCCGCCTTGACCGCCTCGATCATCGCGCAGGCCACGTGGACCTCGCTGCCGATGCCGTCGCTGTCGACCGCCTTGTACACGCTGATCGCGGCGTCCGGGGCGATCTGATCGACGATCCCGGCGACGAACGTGCCGTGACCGGCGTCGAAGTCGAGGTAGGGATACGGGCCAGGGCCGGGAGGGAAGCTGGCCAGCCTGTCGATGTTCTGCGGGTTGCGGGAGATCCCGGCGAGCAGGCCGTCGGTCCTGTGCTGGTCGGTGATGCCGGTGTCGATGATCGCCACCTTGGCCCCGTTCCCCGGCCAGATCTCGGCCCGGGCCGACTCGAACCGCTCCCGGGCCTGAGCCAACGGCACCGGGCTGTTGGGCGCCGGCAGCGGCGCGGGCGGATGCTTGTGCACCGGCGCGGTCGGGGTGATGTAGTTGAGGGACGCTGAATACCCCCGCAGCCGCAGATTCTTGGCGATGCCGGCGAGCACGTGGGCGTCGAGGTGCTCGCGGGGAACCAGCCGCAGGACCTTGCCCGCAAGATCGGCACAGTCCACCTGCTCGGCGATCAGCCCAAGCTCGTCCAGGTATGGCTTAGCGCTGTGACCTGGACCGTTCCATTTCAATCCGCCGGGGTAGCCGTCATAGGACTCCGTCGTGATCAGCAGCTCGCCCCGGACCATGAGGGTGTCGAAACCCACGTCGACCGGCAGATAGTCGAACTGGACCGCGCCCTTGCCGCCGGTACGGCGCTGATTCAGGAGCCTGAGCAGCTCATGCCGGACCGAGGGCTGGTAGCGGAGCTGCGCGAGTTGCTGTACCTCCCATTGCACGTCCTCCGGCGTGCCTCCTGGCACGTCACTGTGCCAATCCGGAAAGTAACCATGGAACGGAGCGCCCCAGTTTCGCTGGCCAGAATCCATCTGATTCACCGATCCTTTACGCATGGCAGGCAGCGGCGGCTCGGGGGGTATGGCCGGGCGGCCGGAATCCTCTCCTTCTAACACAGAGCCCCCAGACGGGCTTGTGATACGCGCCATACGGGCGCACGAGGACGTGGCGGCCAATCCGGACCTGTTCCGGCCGGTGGCCGAGGCATTGGTCGCCGAGGCGCGGCAGGCACGCCAGCCGGAGGCACTGGCCCTGGCGCTGCGGGCGCTGGCGCTGGCCGAGCAATCCAGGCTCAACGACGCCGCGGCGATCGCGCTGCTCGACGAGGCCTGCCAGATCGCACGCCGCCACCACCTGAACGCCACGCTCGCGGACCTGCTGATGAGCCGTGCCGCCGTCCGCCAGGAGCTGGGCCGGTTCCCGGCGGCCCGCCGCGACCTGACCGCCGCCGCGGCGCTGGTCACCGGCGCGGGCGCCCTGGAACTTGACTTCAACCGCGGCGTCTTACTGCAGAACAGCGGGCGGCTGGCCGACGCCGCGGCGATCTATCACCGGCTGCTCGCCGACTCCGGGATCAGCACCTGGCGGCGCGCGGTGTGCGTGAACAACCTCGCCCTGATCGAGGCCGAGCAGGGCCGGTTCGGCTTGGCCTTGCGCCGCCTCGGCGAGACGCCGGGCGCCGTGGAGATCGGCCCGGCGCTGGCCGCCACCCTCACCCAGACCCGGGCCTGGGTCACCATGAAATCCGGGCGGTTCGCCGAGGGCCTGCGGGTCTTCGACGAGGCGGCCCGGGCCTACCAGGCCGCCGCGCTCCCGCTGGGCGAGCACTACATCGAATACGCCGACGCGCTGATGGAACTGCGGCTGCTGCCCGAGGCCACCACGGCCGCGCGCCGGGCGGTGCGGGAGTTCTCCGACACGGGGATCCCGCTCATGGCGGCCGAGGCACAACTGCGCGTCGCGCAGCTCACCCTGCTGGCCGGTGACCACGACGCGGCGGTCACCGCCGCGGCCGCGGCCGCGGCGTCCTTCGGGCGGCAGACCCGCGCGGCCTTCCGGGCCCGGGCGGTCATCGTCGCCGCCGAGGCGCGGCTGCGGGCCGGCACCGGCGGCGCGGAGGAACTGCGCCGGGCCGCCGTGGCGGCCCGGCTGCTCGCCAGCACCGGGTCCACCGCAGCCGCGGTGCAGGGCTTCCTGGTGACCGGGCGGCTGGCCGCCGCCCTTGACCGGCGCCGCCAGGCACTCGCGGCCCTGGCCCGCGCCGGATCGCTGGCCCGCGGGACAGCCGTGCTGGTCCGGCTCCGGGGCCAGGTGGCCGATGCGCTCGCGGCCGGCCTGCGGCACCGCGACCGCGAGGCGCTGGCACACTGCCGGCGCGGGCTCACCGACCTGGCCCGGCACCGCGGCGGGCTGCCCTCGGTCGAACTGCGCGCGCTCGCCTCCGGGCACGGCGCGGAACTGGGCCGCATCGGGCTGGAGATCGTGGTCAGGGACGGTTCACCGGCCCGGGTGCTGAACTGGATGGAGCGCGGCCGCGCCGCCGCCCTGCTGGCCGTCGAACCGCCGTCGTTCGGCCCGATCAGCGCGGACATCGCGGCGCTGCGCGCGGTACAGGCCGAGACCAGGGATGGGATGAGCGAGCGGCCGGTGGCCGCGCGCGCCGACCGGCCGGCCCCCGAGCAGGCGGTCCTCGAAGAGCGGATCCGGCGCGTCACCTGGCGGGGCGGCAAGATGCCGGGGACCTCCACGGCACCGGTCGGCCTCGGCGCGCTGCGTGACAGCCTGGCCGGGCGGACGCTTGTCGCCTTCGGCCTGCGGGGGGAGGACCTGATCGCGGTGGTCATCGGCCCGCGCCGCAGCCGGATCGCCCCGCTCGGGCCGGTGCGGCCGGTACGGGAACAGGTGCGCGCGCTGCTGTTCGCCCTGCGCCGGCTCGCGCAGCCCGGCCCGCCGGCCGGGCACGCCGCCGCCCGGGCCAGCGCGGACCTGCGCCTGCGCCGGCTGACCGGGCTGCTCCTGGCCCCGCTGGCGGTGGGCGCGGGCGACGAGCTGGTCGTCATCCCGGTGCCCGGCCTGGACGGCGTGCCGTGGGCGGCCGTGCACGGCGGCCCGGTGGCCGTGGCGCCGTCCGCGACCATCTGGGCGCGCACGGCGGCCTCGCCGCGCGCCGGGCCGGCGGCCGGGGATGACGCGGGCCACGGCGTGGCACTCGTGGCCGGGCCCGATCTGCCCGGTGCCATCGAGGAGGTCGACGCGCTGGCCGGCCTGTACGCCTCGGCGCGGCGCCTGATGCCCCCCGCGAGCGCGGCCGATGCCGTGGCCGCGGCCCTGGAAGGCGCCGACCTCGCCCACCTTGCCTGCCACGGGGTGCTGCGGACGGACAATCCGATGTTCTCCTCGCTGCTACTCAGCGACGGCCCGATGACGCTCCAGGAGATCTACGCACGGGGACTCGCGCCCCGCCGGCTGGTGCTCGCGTCGTGCCAGTCCGGATCCCAGGCAAGCTACGCGGGCGACGAGGTGCTCGGCTTCGTGGGCGCACTGCTGGCCCGGGGGACCGCCGGCGTCCTCGCCAGCGCGGCCGTGGTCCCGGACGTGCCGGCGGCCGGCCTGATGACCGCGGTGCACCGCCACCTGTCCCGGGGCGCCACCCTGGCCCGCGCACTGCACGAGGCACGCGGGGCACAGGACACCGAGGATCCCGGCAGCTTCGTCAACTGGTGCACGTTCAACGCCCACGGCGCCGCCTGAGGTGCTATCCCGGGGGAGCGACCCCCGGAGCCCCCCGGTGGCCTGCGGCCCCGTTCCTTCGTCACGGGGCCTTGGCCGTGCTAGCTAGCCGGGGGCGGCACGTTCCAGGAGGTGATCACCGGCTCGCCGTGCTCGGTGCCCAGCGTGCTCAGCGTCGCGGTCTTGAGCTGGAACAGGCGCCCGCCCTCGGGCGCCAGCCGCAGCCAGCGCGCGGTCAGCACGCGCAGCAGGTGGCCGTGGGCGACCAGGGCGACGTCGCCGTCGGCCAGCAGCGGGACGGCCCGCCGCAGCACCGCGTCGGCCCGCGCGCCGACCTCGGCGAGGGTCTCACCGGGGTGGGCGGCGTCACCGGGGATGACCCCGTCCCGCCACAGGTACCAGCCGGGCCGCTCGGCCCTGATCGCCGCCGTGGTCCGGCCCTCGTACCCGCCGTAGTCCCACTCCTGCAGGTCCGGGTCCTCCTTGGCACCGGCCAGCCCGGCCAGGGCCGCGGTCGCCACGGCGCGCCGGGCCGGGCTGGTGAACGCGGTCCGCACCGGCCGGGCCGCGAGCGCGGGTGCCAGCGCGGCGGCGGCCGCCGCACCGGCCGGGGTCAGCGGGAGATCGGTGCGGCCGGTATGGCGCAGGTCCCGGCTCCACTCCGTCTCGCCGTGCCGGAGCAGGATCAGCTCACCCATGGCGCCCGCCGCTACGGCAGGGTGAGGATCTCGTGGCCGTCGCCGGTGACCAGGACCGTGTGCTCGAACTGGGCGGTGCGCCTGCGGTCCTTGGTGACCACGGTCCACCCGTCGGGCCAGATGTCGTAGTCGGTGGTGCCGAGGGTGAGCATCGGCTCGATCGTGAACGTCATGCCCGGCTCCATGACCAGGCTGACCCCGGGATCGTCGAAATGCGGCACGATCAGGCCGGAGTGGAAGGTCGTCCCGATGCCGTGCCCGGTGAAGTCACGGACCACCCCGTAGCGGAACCGGCGGGCGTAGGACTCGATCACCCGGCCGATCGCGTTCAGCGGCCGCCCCGGTGCCACCGCCCGGATGCCCCGCATCATCGCCTCCCTGGTGCGCTCCACCAGCAGCCGGGACTCCTCGTCCACGTCCCCGGCGAGGAACGTGGCGTTGGTGTCCCCGTGCACGCCATCAAGGAACGCGGTGATGTCCACGTTGACGATGTCGCCGTCGGCGATCACCGTGTCGTCCGGGATGCCGTGGCAGATCACCTCGTTCAGCGAGGTGCACAGCGACTTGGGAAAGCCGCGGTAGCCAAGCGTGCTCGGGTACGCGCCGTGGTCGCAGAGGAACTCGTGCCCGATCCGGTCGAGTTCGTCGGTGGTCACCCCGGGCCCGACGTGGCGGCCCACCTCGGCCAGTGCCCGCGCCGCGAGCCGGCCGGCCACCCGCATCCGCTCGATGGTCCGCGCGTCCTTGACGTCGGGCTCACCGGTCTTCGGGCGGGGCCTGCCCACATACTCCGGCCGCGGGATGCTCGCGGGCACCTGCCGCAACGGGGAAATCCGGCCGGGCTGGAGCAAGGTCGCCATGGTCTGCGAGTCTAATCGCATGGACACCGCACACCACTGGTGGTACTGCCTCCGGCATCGCACGGTCGAGCCGGACGAGGGCTGCCCGGCCAAGGACCGGCTCGGGCCCTATGCGACCCGCGAGGACGCGGCCCGGGCGCTGGAGACGGTGCGCCGCCGCAACGAAGAGTGGGACGCCCAGAACGGCGACTGAGCACGGCGACTGAGCACGGCGACTGAACCCTTCTGGCAGGCCGGTATCGTGAGAGCGGCGCCGGAGCACGAGGAAGGGGGCACGCGTGGCCGAAGGTGGCAGCGACAGCGGCCTTCCCTCGGCGGCACAGGCGCGGATGACCGAGATCCGCGGCAGCGGCACCTGGGGCTCGTCGCTGTCCACAGAAGAGTTCGCGGCGATCCGCAGCACCGGCTTCGAGCCGGCCGGCCAGGTGCTCGGCGCGGCCGTCTACAACGTGGGCTACACCGGCGGGTTCGCCTGCCCGGGGGCGTGGTCCGGCCTCGGCCGGTACGGGGGGCCCGCGGTGGGCGTGACCACGGTGTCCGGCGACGGCAACTTCGCCTCGTTCGGGCCCATGGTGGCCACGCTGTACGAGGCGCGCCGCGCCGCCATCTCCCGGATGACGGCCGAGTGCGCCGAACTCGGCGGCCACGGCGTGGTCGGCGTGACCCTGAGCATCGGCGCGTTCCCGGCCGGCGGCCTGGAGTTCAAGGCGCTCGGCACGGCCGTGCGCGGCCCGGGCCCGCCACTGGCACGGCCGTTCACCTCCGACCTGTCCGGCCAGGACTTCGCCAAGCTGTTCATGGACGGCTGGATGCCGGCCGGCCTGGTGCTGGGCATCTCCGTCGGGGCCCGCCACGACGACTGGCTCACCGTCACCCAGACCCGCTGGGGAGCGGGGAACACCGAGGTCCACGGCTACACAGACGTGGTGAGCCAGACCCGCCACGACGCACGCGAGCAACTGGAGAGCGACGTGGCCCGGCTGGGCGCGGACGGGGTGGTGGTGACCACCGTGACCACCCGGGTGCGGGAACGCGACTGCCCCGCCGCCGAGGGCCGGCGTGACCACATCGTCGAGGCCACTCTTATCGGAACCGCCATCGCCCGGTTCCACTCCGCGTCCCGGGCCGCCGAGCGGCCCAGCCTGGCGATCTTGTCCCTGGACCCGAAGCGCCGCCAGGCGGCCCGGGTCCGGCTGGGCCGTTGAGCCAGGTGGCCCGCCATGCCGATCCGAGGAGAACGATGACCGACCAGACCTCCACCGAGCTAAGCGCGGCCGGAGTGCCGCACGACGCGCTGGCCCGCCTGGCCGAGCTGAAGCCGGGCCGGCCCGGCGCCATCTTCACCTCCGACCTGTCGGTCAACGAGTTCCTGCTGGTCCGTGAGGCGGGGTTCCGCCCGCTCGGGCTGGTGCTGGGCACCTCGATCTACCACGTGGGGCTGCAGTTCGGCCGCTGGGGCAAGAACCAGGAACTGGACGTGCTGTCCCAGGCCATGTACCACGCGCGCGAGCTGGCTATGGGCCGGATGGAAGCCGAGGCGGACGCCCTGGGCGCGGACGGCATCGTCGGGGTCCGGCTCGACGTGGAGCTGAAGGAGTTCGGCGCCGACATCGCGGAGTTCATCGCGGTCGGCACCGCGGTCAAGGCCGAGGAGGGCGCGGGCGGCGGCGGGGTGAGCAACTGGCGGAACAACAAGAACCAGCCGTTCACCTCCGACCTGAACGGCCAGGACTTCTGGACCCTGATCCGGGCCGGGTACGCGCCGCTGGGCATGGTGATGGGCAGCTGCGTGTACCACATCGCGCACCAGCGGCTGGGCGGCGTGCTCGGCAACATCGGCAAGAACGTGGAACTCGAGCAGTTCACCCAGGCCCTGTACGACGCGCGGGAACTGGCGATGAGCCGGATGCAGGCCGAGGCCGAGGCCTACCACGCGGAGGGGATCGTCGGGGTGCAGCTCCGCCAGCACAGCCACACCTGGGGCTCGCACACCACCGAGTTCTTCGCCATCGGCACCGCCGTGCGGCCGCTGCGCGAGGACCATGTCATCGAGCGCCCCACCATGGTGCTCAGCCTGGACGGCTGAGGCTCCGCGCCGCGGGCCGGGCCGTCAGCCTTCCAGCGCGTCCCGCGGCCGATCCGCGACGGCGCCCGGCGCCCCGCCGTCGGCGTGGTTGCGCTTCTTCTCGCCCGCTGGCGGCTTCCGCCTGACGTCCACGCCGCCCATGAGCGCGAACCCGATGACCCGCAGTCGCGGCGCCCCGGGCACCCCCGGCCCGCTGGCGTTGTGGTCGAAGCCGCCCATGAACGCGATGCCGGACACGTCCACGTCGATGTCCTCGGGCACGGTGATCTCGATGCCGCCCATCACCGTGTACGCGTGGATGGTGACCTCGGGCTCGCTGAACTGGGCCTCCCGCAGGTCCAGTTCGATCCCGCCCATCACCGCCCCCGCCACGTAGCTGCGCGGTACCACCCACCGGCCCGTCCGCCGCGCGCCGCTCATGATCGCGACCGAGAACTTGGACCGGGGGGTGCCGCCGATGCGGCTGACCGGGGCCCGCTGGGCCATGACCGGCGCCCGTCCCTGCTGCGGCAGGTCCCGGGTAACCGCCGCCAGGTCCCCGTAGGTCTTGGCGGCGTAGGCGAGCTCCAGGCGCTCGTCGAGTTCATCCATGGTGATCCGGCCGTGGCCCGCTGCCTCACGCAGCACCTCGGCGGCCTGCTCACGGTCGCTGTCGGACACCCGCATGAGGCTGTGGTCCGCAGGCCCGCCCGGAACCGGGTGACAGATCGGGATCCGGGCCGGCCGGAATGTCGTATCTCAGTGTCGTTGTCTGGTCAGCGGGAGACGGGGCCGCTGACCGTGTCGAGCAGCCGGGCGAGCCGGGCCCGCAACCCGCGGCGCGGCTCGCCGCGCTCGCCGGCGGCCGCGCTGACCAGGTGCTGCGCCGCGTCGAAGCTCAGCGGCTCGGACGGCGCCACGGCCAGCGCCTCATGGGCCACCTCCGCCAGGCGGCCGTCACCCCGGTCCAGGGCCAGGATGGTCGCACCGGACCTGCGCGCGTCGCTCACCCGCTCGAGCAGCCGGTCCGGGGCCGCCTGCGGGCTGACCACCACCAGGGAGTCCCCGCGCCCGGCGTCGCCCAGCCGGGCCAGGCTCACGCTCAGGTGCGCCGGCGCCCCCGGCGGCGGATTCCACCGGACCAGCGTGGGCGCCAGTTCGGGCAGGCCGGCGAACCGGCTCTCCTCGTCGAGGTGCGCCGCGAAGTGCCAGGGCTCGTGGTCGGGGGTGCCGACCAGCAGCAGCCCGCCGGGGGTGCGCGCCGACCCGCGCAGGGCCCGGGCGAAGTCCGCGGCACGGTCCAGCCAGCCGGTCGGGGCGAGCAGCACCCGCAGCGCGGCGACCTGCTCGGCGTTCACGGCCCCCATGGTGCCATGGCCCGCCGGGGCTCTGGCAGGATCGGGGCATGTCCGACCAGCAGGCGCCCGCGGGCCCCGACATCGCGACCTTGGCAATCGGCATCCTGGGCGGTACCGGTGACCAGGGACGCGGCCTGGCCCGCAGGTTCGCGCTGGCCGGCCACCCGGTCATCATCGGCTCCCGCAGCGCGGAGCGCGCCGCCGCGGCGGCCCAGGCCCTCGGCGCGGAACTGGGCATCCGCGGCATGGCCAACGCCGACGCGGCCGCGGCCGCCGACGTGGTGATCGTGGCGGTGCCGTGGGACGGCCATGGCGGCCTGCTCGCCGCGCTGGCCGCGCCGCTGGCCGGGAAGATCGTCATCGACTGCGTGAACCCGCTGGGATTCGACCAGCGGGGCTGCTACCCGCTGGCCGTGGCCGAGGGCAGCGCCGCGCAGCAGGCGGCGGCGGTGCTGCCGGGCTCGGTGGTGGTCGGCGCGTTCCACCACGTCTCGGCGGTGCTGCTGCTCGACCCCACGGTGCACACCGTGGACCTGGACGTGCTGGTGCTCGGCGACGACCGGCAGGCCACCGACCTGGTCCAGGCGCTGGCCGCCCGGATCCCCGGCGTCAGGGGCGTGTACGCGGGCCGGCTGCGCAACTGCGGGCAGGTCGAGGCGCTCACCGCCAACCTGGTGTCGATCAACCGGCGCTACAAGGCGCACGCCGGCCTGCGCATCACCGACCTTTAGCCGCCGGGCGGCGCCAGCTCCGGGCCCGGCCGCGCACGCCACCCTGCGGCCGCACCGGGTTCAGCCGCGCCCGGGCGGGCCCCCTACCGACCGCAGGTCGATGCCCAGCACGGAGGTGGCGACGGCGGCCGCCTCGGCCAGGTTCTGCCGCGCCTGCTCGGTGATCGGGTGGCTGGTACCGAGAGCCTGCTCGGCGTCGGCGAGGGTGCGCTCGTACTCCACGATCGCGAGCTTGAACTTGCGCAGCCACAGGTACGACAGGCCGACGTCACCGCGAACCCGGATGGTGTCCGGATGGCCGGGGCCCAGCGCCCCCTCCCGGTCCGCCAGGACGCGCTCGTACAGCCGCAGCGACTCCTTGTGCTTGCCGGCGGCCCGGTAGGCCGACGCGAGGCTGGCCCGCACCGCGGTCGTGTCGGGGTGGCCGGCGCCCTGGGCGCGCTCGGAGTCCGCGAGGGCGCGCTTGCCCAGCGCGATGGCGTCCTTGAAGCGCCCGGCATTGGTGTAGGCGTCCGCGAGGCTGGTCTGGGCGGCGATGGTGCCGGGATGGCCGGGCCCGAGCACGCGCTCCCTGCTGGCCAGCAGGCGCTCGAACGTGCCGCAGGCCTCGGCGGGCCGGCCCGCGGAGAGGTAGGTGCTGGCCAGCTCCGCGTAGGCGGCCAGAGCGTCCGGGTGATCGGGCCCGAGTGCCTGCTCGCGCCCGGCCAGCGTCTTCTCCGCCAGCCGGATCGCCTCGTCCCGGCGCCCCGCGCTCAGGTAGCCGCGCAGGAGGCGGTCACCCGCGTTCTGCGTCTCCGGGTGACCGGCGCCCAGCACCCGCTCGGCGTCGCCGAACACGGCCTCATAGGCCGAGATGGCCTCGTCGAGGCGGCCGGACGCCTCGCACGCGGCACCGAGGAGCCCGCGGGCCGCGACGGTATGGGGGTGGTCGGTGCCGAGCATCTGCTGGGCGGTGCCGAGCATTGCCTGCCAGTAGGCGACGGCCGGGCCGGTGAGCCCGGCGGCGTCCAGGCTCTGCCCGGACCGCGCCAGCACGGGGTGGCACTGCGGCTGCCACAGGAAGGTCTCCGCGTTCTCACGGAGCTTCCGGGTGCAGTCCCGCAGTGCCTGGGCGGCCGGGGAGCCGGCGTCCTCGTCGGGCCAGGCCTGGACCAGGGCGTCGGCGGCCGCCCGGGCGGCTTGCTCGCACTCTGCCGTGGTCATGTGCTGCCGGGCCAGCGCCTGCACCGCTTCGTGCACCAGGACCGTGCGCGCGGGACTGGCCTCGTCCACGGTGACCAGGCCCACCTGGGCGAGACCGCCCAGCGCCGCCCGCACCTGCGCACCGTCGGCGAGGAGCCCCTGCCCGCCGGCGAGATAGGCGCGCGCGGCCTGGCTGGCGAGCACCGCCCCCGGGACGCCGTGCGGCGCCAGCATCGAGATCAGGGCCAGCACCCGCCGGGCCATGCCGTCCGGGCCGAGCTGGTCGGCCAGCTCGCAGCACAGCGACCAGGCCGCGGCGAGGCTCGCGGCGGCCGGGCTGCCGAACGAGCTGCCCAGCGCCTGCCGGCGATCGCTGAGGTAGGCAAGATACTGCCGGCAGTCCAGCCCGGTGCTGGCCATCGCCGCCGCGGCCAGGCCCAGCGGGGCCGGCTCGAACCCCAGCTCGGTGGCGAGATCGAGCGCGCCCGTCCGCTGCCCGGGGTCGGCGCGCAGGCCGGCCGACAGGTATGCCAGTGCCTCGCGCGGGCTGAACGCGCCCACCGGGATCACCTCGGCCCGGTGGATCGCCGCGGCCGCCCCGGGCTGGCGCGCGGTGACGAGGACCCTGCCCGCGGGCCCGGCCGGGCACAGGCCGTCGACCACCGAGGAGTCGGTGAGATCGTCGAGGACGACCAGCCAGGGCCGCTCGGCCGCGGCCAGCCGGCCCAGCAGGCGCTCGGCCGCCTGCTCGGGCAGGCCGGCTTGGTGCCCCGCGCCGTCCAGCTCGGCGAGGGCCCGGGCGTATCCGCTGATCACGGCATCCCGGCCGGTGGCGGTGACCCAGAGCACCAGCTCGGCTGCCTGGTCGGCGCGCTGGGCGTGAGCGAGGGCGCTGGCCAGCGTGGTCTTGCCGGTGCCGCCCAGCCGGGCCAGGCCCGGCCCGGTGCCCTCAACGGGCACCAGCACGGTGGTCCGGCCCGCTGGCAGGCCCGGCAGGCTGAGGCCGGTTTCCTGGCGCGGTACGTACGAACCGGTCACGGGCGGGATCTCCCCGGCCGCGACGGGCCCGGTTTCCAGCCCTGACCGCAACACCTACCCCCAGCCACCTCGCCGGCCCTCCGCGCTGCCGGAGGCGCGGCGACCGATATTTCCCTCTATATAACTTTCCAGCCGGGGCGCCGTCCCGCCGTTCGTCTTTGTAAACGTTTGTATTAGCCAGGATTGGGCGCGGGCATGGCGGGGCGGGCACCGGCCGGCGGGGCGCAGCACGGTGCCCCGGCCCAGGTTCGGTCGCGGATCAGCGGTAGGAATGATCCGCGTCGGGGAACCGGCGGCCCACGACGTCCTCGGCGAAGCCGCGGGCGGCGGTGCCGAGGATCCCGGCCACGTCGGCGTACTTCTTGACGAACTTCGCCGTGTGCGGGGTGAGCCCGGCCATGTCCTGCCAGACGAGCACCTGCGCGTCGCAGTCCGGGCCGGCGCCGATCCCGATGGTCGGGATGGACAGGCTCTGGGTGACCCGGGCGGCCAGTTCCGCGGGCACGCATTCGAGGACCACCGAGAATGCGCCGGCCGCCTGCAGTGCCTTGGCGTCGTGCAGCAGGCGGTCGCCGTCCTCGCCGCGGCCCTGCACCCGGTACCCGCCGAAGGCGTTCACCGACTGCGGGGTCAGGCCCAGGTGGGCCATGACCGGCACGCCTGCTTGGACCAGCTCCTCGGCCTGACGCACCACCCGCATGCCGCCTTCGAGCTTGACCGCGTGCGCTCCGGCCTCCTTGAGGAACCGGGCCGCCGTGGCCAGCGCCTCGCGCGGGGATGCCTGGTAGGAGCCGAACGGCAGGTCCGCGACGACCATGGCCCGCCGGGTACCGCGGACGACGGCGGCGGTGAGCGGGATGAGCTCGTCCACGGTCACCGGGATGGTGGTGTCGTGGCCGTACACGACCATCCCCGCCGAGTCGCCGACCAGCAGCACCGGTATCCCGGCGTCGTCGAACACGCGCGCGGTCAGCGCGTCGTAGGCGGTGAGCATCGGCCACTTCTCGCCGCGTGCCTTGGCAGCGGCCAGGTCACGTACGGTGACCCGGCGGCCGGTGCTGCCGCCGTAGAGGGGTTCCGCGGTCCGCGCCCTGGTCGCGGCCGTGCCCGAGTCACTGGGCTGTGCGTTCATGGGGAATCCTCCTGCCTCGTGGCGCCGCTGTGGCGTCCCCGGACGCCTTCAGCATGCCATGCGGCCCGGGCCGCGGGTAGCCCCGGCAGCCCCGGCAGCCCCGTGCCCGTGGGTCCCATCCGCCCCACTGAACCGGGAATGTTTTGCGATACGGACCTGTTCCGTATTGTTGGCCTTCCCGGGGCGGCGGAGCCGGCCGCCCCGGGATGCACGGGCCGCCGCGCTGGCCTGGACGTGGAGGGAACCTATGGACGCACCCGGCACTTCCGCGCAGTCAGGCACCTCCGGCGTGGCCCCGCTGGCCGACACCGACCCCAAGGTGTACCGGCGCCGGTGGATCATCCTCGGCGTGCTGATCACCAGCCTGATGGCGATCGTGCTGGACAACACGGTCCTCAACGTCGCGCTCAAGACCATCGCGGAGCCGGCCGCGGGCCTCGGGGCGAGCCAGAGCCAGCTCGAGTGGGCGATCAACTCCTACACGCTGGTGTTCGCCGGCCTGCTGTTCACCTTCGGCGTGGTGGGTGACCGCGTCGGCCGCAAGCGGATGCTCATGCTCGGGC